>Ga0272442_10011315_pt1 | contig 10893 bp, 14 predicted proteins | sample SSMForm2O_FD_200262 | JGI IMG/M metagenome (GOLD analysis project Ga0272442, IMG submission 200262) | Marine sediment archaeal communities from Little Sippewissett salt marsh, Falmouth, MA, United States - SSM-Form-2O | ecosystem: Environmental > Aquatic > Marine > Wetlands > Sediment ... | reverse complement strand
AACCGCATCCCGGATGGCGACGCTGGTATGGGTGTAGGCGGCCGGATTGACGAGGATGGCGGCATACCCTTTTGTCTTAGCCTTACCAATCGCATCAACGATCTCGCCCTCATGATTTGATTGCAAAATATCGAGCTGGATATCATGGGCGGAGGCCATGGTTTGTAATTGGGCATCGATGTCGGTCAGACTCCGCCCGCCGTAAATCTCCCGTTCTCTTTCCCCAAGCAGGTTGAGATTGGGGCCATGGATAACAAGAACTTTATTCAAGGTCACCTCCTTATATTGCTGCGGAGAAAATGGATCCGTTTACCTCCGGATAACAGTCATTCCAAAGTGTTACCGGCTCGATTCGGGCAGATCGGCTTCATCAATCAGCATCACCGGGATGCCGTCTTGAATCGGATACCGACGCCCGCATTGCGAACACACGATCTTGTCCTCTTGAAGGGAAACGTCGCCTTGACAGGCCGGACAAGACAAAATCTTCAATAATTCCTTATCGATCATAATGGACGCCTTTCATCTTGCGACTAGCCATACCGTTGCCGAATTATACCCCAGCCTAAGGCCATCCTTGGCTTGACTGAAAAAATCAGTTTTTTTAGAATATCATGACGCATGAAGCTTGTCAATCAACCTCGCGCCCCGTCATTTTCACTCACTGATCTTAAAGGAAATAATGACGTTAAATGATAATTCCGGATATTCCAAACCTTGCGGGAAAGGCGGAAACGGGCTGGACTCTTTGACACTTCGTAAACCGACGGTCTTTAAAAAACTGTTGGCGGCCGTCTTGTCTTCAATGATCTGGATCTGTTTTAAAACACCGTTTGACAAAAGCACAAAGGTCAGATAAACCTCCCCAATGTCAAATTGCGGATTGTCTACATACAGATACGCACGGTTGCGAATCTTGTTGCGGATATGCTCATGATAATTAAGATATTTAGGGTTAGAAATCTTCCCGGAATCCAACAACGGGACGCTGACAAATCGTTTGCCTTCATATAGCGGATTATGGCGCAACTCTTTGTGATCCAAATCAAGGCGAACCGGTTGCTTCTGCGTTGTTTTCAAAAAAGGTGTTGTTAAGGATTCTTTCTTAGACAGGATCTTCGGATCGACCCGCCGCTCTTGGGATCGCAGACTCCGGACTCCAGCGCCGGAGAAACGCTGCACCGCTTTGGGCGGAGGAGCCTGCATCTGATAGATAATTTCCATATTCCTCTCGGTACGGCGACTGTAATCCATGTTCGCATAAAACAAACTAGCCAACCCCAGAATATGCATTAACACGGAAATGATCAATGACAATCGAAAAACCTTCTCTTGAGTAAGGGGAGGGTTGATAGAGGCCAGAGACGAGTGACGCGGATTGGGAAACCACATGGATTTATCCAGCAGGACGCAAACAACGGCCCGCAATAGAATCTCTACTTGGGTGAGGCTCGATCCCCAACAATCTCCTTCAGGATATAAACGATGAAACGGGCCGTATCCTTAAGGGGATTGATCTTACTTTTTTCATTGCGATAAATAGTTTTAATCGGCAATGAATAAATCGGATACCCTTTGCGGCTGGCCTTGACCAAGACCTCAGTTTCGATTTCAAAATCGTTCGATTGGAGTTGAATATTTCTCAACACCTCCGCCCCGATATACCGAAAACCGCATTGGGTGTCAGGGATACGACGCCGGCATAAACCGGAAATCAAGAAAGACATAAAGTAGTTGGTCAAAAACCGGATCGGGGGCATGCCCTGGCTATTCCCCATGCGGCTGCCCGCGATGATACAGTCAGGTTGAGCTTGAATTTGAGCGACAAAAAGGTCAATATCCGAAACATCGTGTTGGCCATCCCCATCCATCGTGATGACCCCACCGTAATCACGCTCCAAGGCATAGGCAAATCCCTTTTTCAGCGACATCCCCTTGCCCTGTTTCATGTTGTTGACGATAACGTAGGCGCCGTGTTGGCGGGCGATCTTGCCGGAGAAATCCGACGAACCGTCATCAACAACGATGACATCCAATCCTTTGGGAATAAGGGACTTTACCAAAGGCCCGATCGTCCGACATTCGTTATGGATAGGAATGACAATACAATTTTTTTTCATGACCCGGCAGGCCTTTCCGGATTCTCGATCCAAAATCTCCTGAACATTAACCACTGGCCTGGGTATGTTCGTATCATTTTCTCAGTACAGGCAACGTATTGACGCATGAGAACCGATTGCTGTTCGTTTTGTCGGATCAGATCCGATTCGATGGTCTGGGGCGGATAAATAGGTTCCTCGATAATCAGGTCAAACCGGTCGAATCCCTTACGGATAAAAAAAATCGGCACGATCGGGGCGCCAGTCCGTAAAGAAAACAATGCCGGACCCTTTGGAAAAGAAACCCGACGCTCTAAAAAGTTCAGCTCTTCCCCGTTAGACGTGAAATTGCGATCTCCCAAGATGGCCACACACTGATTTTGATTCAAGGCCTCCAGACATTTGCGGATCGAAAGGTGCAATGGCACGACCCGTAATCCCTGCGCTTCCCGCTGCTGATTAAAAAGATTATTGACCGGCCTTTCTTTATGGGAAAGAGCAATCGCCAACAACGAATAGCCCAAACGGCTCAGGATCACGCCGCCGAGTTCCCAATTGCCGATATGGGCCGTTAGCAAAATAACGCCTTTACCTTCTTTCAGGACACGATCGATGATGCCGAGATTGGGGATGCTTACCTTTTCTTGGATATAATGATCATCCAGATGTTTCGCCATCCGGAAGAATTCGACCAGATACCGCCCGAAATTCCGGAAAACCTCGCGTACCAGCGGCTCGATTTTTTCGGTCTCGCTTATGACCTGCCTGAGATTATCGCGGACGGCCCGACGATCCCGGAAGGAAAAGAAATAATGAATATCCGAAAGCCATTCCGCCAATCGATAGGATACCGCCAAAGGCAGATGATTAACACAAAATTGACCGAATAGGTAAACCCAGTATTTAAACATTCTGCATTAACAAGGAATAAACACCAACTGCTTTATTATCCTACGCCGTTAAGAATAAGTTTGGCAATATCCGAGGCGGCATGCGGTCTGGCATGAACATAAGCCGCCTCCCGCATAGCCCCCAGACGTTCGGGTGATCGCAACAAGAGCTCGATTTCTTCCCCGATATCTCCGGTGTTGTCGATCCGTATGGCAATCCCGTTCTTCATCAGGAAATCCGTATTACGCATTTCCTGACCCGGAATCGGGTTAACGATCACCATCGGGAGCCCTTTGGCTAACGATTCGCTGGTCGTCATTCCGCCGGGTTTAGTAATGATCAAGGCGGCGATCTCCATCAATTCGTCAACATTATGGACATATTCATAATACCGAACCGTCTTGCCCGGCGGCAGGTTCATTTTCTGCAAGCCCCGGGTAAGTTTTTTATTGATGCCGGTAATAACAATCAACTGCAGTTCCATGTTAATCCTCAATAGAGATTTGACGACCTGCCGGATCGGCCCCAGTCCCTGTCCGCCGCCCATGACCAAAATAATCGGAATATCCGCCTTCATGCCCAAGCGCTGAATAATCGAATCCTTATCCAACTGCGCCGCAAATCGTAGCCGGATCGGTATCCCGTATACCTTAATCTTATCCTCCGCGATGCCCTTGGCAATAAAGCGGTCCCGCGCTTCCGCGTTCGGCACAACATAATAATCCACCCCCTCATTCAACCAGAACGAATGTGGGGCAAAATCTGTCAAGACACCGATCAAGCGAATATCCAATCCCCGGCTGAGCTTATAATCCGCCACCATCCCGCAGGGGAAGGCCTGAGTGCAGACAACGGTATCAGGTCGGTAGCGATCAAAGAGTTGCTCCAATTTCGGATAACTGGTCCGATGTAGATAACGTTTGATCGAAGCCGATTTCTTGACGACCTTGGGATTATCATAAAGAAAGTCCCAGACCTTCGGGGTGCGTTTAATGACGCTCAAATAAGCTCGGTTGACGACTTTCTCAAGCCTGGGAAAGGTATAGCCGAAACCGTTAATCCGAGGTGCTTCAATATCATGATTGAGTTGTCGAAGTGAATTTTGAATGGCCAAAGTTGCCTGACGATGTCCGGAAACCTTGGTAATATACATCAAAAGGATCTTTCGTTTCTGAGCGTCCATTGCGTTCGAAAGGAAAATTCACGCTTTTTCAAGCGGGGAGATACGGGCTAAGACCTGACCGACGGCGACTTCGGCTCCGGCCGGAGCACAAATCTCCTGAAGGCGGCCTTCGGCGCCAGCGGGCACATAAAAAGTCGCCTTATCGGTCACGACCTCCACCACATCATCTTGACTCTTAATGATATCGCCCGATCGGACATGCCAGACCGCTACTGTTGCTTTTTCGATTCCTTCGCCGAGTTGCGGAAGCACTAACTCATGCATATCATTTGACCCTTAAAATAGATATAATAACATAGATGCGTATTATTGAAAATCATTTAAATAATCGAAACAGGTGTTCGGTGAACGTTTGTTTAATCCAATCCACATCCATCTCCACCCCCGTCAGATCGCAGACAGAGGTCATGCGGACATCCAAGCCGCAAGGACGAATCAGGGAAAATAATCGCAGATCGGGAGAAATATTAAGGGCGATCCCATGATAAGCAATCCATTTCGAAACTCCGATCCCCAGGGAAGCAATTTTCCGATCATTGACCCAAACACCTGTATGGGGCGGATGACGCCGGGCGTCAATATGTAAGTCGCGCAATAGATCGATCGCCGCCTGCTCTAACAGCCGGATATAAACTTTTAAATCCCGCCCGCGTCGTCTTAAGTCCACAATCGGATAAACAACGAGTTGGCCAGGGGTATGCAATGTGACATCCCCGCCGCGGTCAATGTTTAAAACCGGAATCCCCTGCTCCCGGAGTTGATCGATCCCAACCAATAGATGTTCGGGGCGACTGCTGCGCCCTTGGGTAATGACTGTCGGATGCTCGCACGATAAAATCCTTTCGCCTGCTCCCTCCTGGACTTCCCGGACACAATCCTTCTGGAGAGAATAAGCTTGCATGAAATCAATCAGGCCTAAATCCAGAGCATGCATATCCCTTCCCCACGAATTCCTACGTCGCAATGAATCCACCCCATCCCCATCGATTGCCGTCAGTTAATCAAGGCGTGGGGAATCATTCACGCTAACAACTGACGTCGTTCGCTCTATCCCCCGTTGATTTGTTAAAACAAACCAAAACACGGCGGATCATCCGTCCCGATTCCATCGGGATTCCGTAAGCCGTGCGCTCATTAAACAATGTCTTCTCTGAAACTAAATCCGATTCTTCGTTCTAAACGGCAGTCGGATTTCTTCGAAATCCTTCCTGCCAGAACGAGGAATAAATTCGTGCTTATCGTTTATGTTCATCCCGATTTCATCGGGATTCCATAAATGATGCGCTCATTTAAAAAAGAACCCCGATCTTCATTCCTCAATTCGGGGTTCTAGTCTCACAAAAGACAAACGCAATTCAATAGAACAGCCACTAGGCCGTGACGATTAAAAAAAATTATTTCTCTTTCTTCAAAAGCTGTTTGAATTCCTCAATATCATTAACATTCATCAAGGCCGTTTCATAACTAATCGTTCCATCCTGATAAAAACGCTGCAAACATTTATCCATGGTCTGCATCCCATAGGAGCTGCCAGTCTGAATCGCAGTGGGAATCTGTTCGATCGCATGTTCCCGAATCAAATTGCGGATGCCGGAGGTGGCGACCATGATCTCAGTGGCCAGGACGCGCCCTTCGCCATTCGCCTTGGGTAACAGGCGCTGGGCCACAACTCCCTGTAAAGAGGATGATAACTGCAACTTGACCTGTTGTTGCTGATGGGGCGGAAAGACATCGATAATTCTCTCGATCGTCTGCGGGGCATCCGGCGTATGCAGCGTAGCCAAGACCAAGTGCCCGGTCTCGGCCGCGGTCAAGGCCGTAGAGATAGTTTCTAGATCCCGCATTTCTCCGACGACAATAATGTCCGGATCCTGACGCAAGCAACGTTTGAGCGCTTCGGCAAAAGAATTGGTGTCGCTGTAGACTTCGCGTTGTTTGATGATGGATTTTTTGTTGAAATGGACATACTCGATCGGATCTTCGATACAGATAATCAAGGCCTCGCGTTCGTCATTGATCAGATTGATCATGGCCGCTAGGGTCGTCGTCTTTCCGGTTCCGGTTGGCCCTGTCAATAAAACCAAACCGTTCGGTTTACGGGCAAAATCCGCTACGACCGAAGGGATCCCCAACTCACTCATGTGGGGAATGAAAAGCGGGATGCGGCGGAAGGCGGCTTCAACGGCGCCTCGCTGCACATGGACATTGACGCGAAAGCGGTCCATGCCGGAAAGGGCCAAAGAGAAATCCAATTCGTAATCCCGCTCAAATTTCTCCTTTTGGTGATCCGTTAGAATAGCGTAAATCATCTTCTTTAGTTGTTCGCGGGATAAGGGATCTTCTTTGGTCAATATGAGTTTGCCGTCGATCCGCAAGACCGGCGGAGTATCATAGGTCAAATGCAAATCGGACGCCCGTTTTTGAATCGTTAACAACAACAAATCTCTTAATTCCATAGAATCTTCTCCATCTTTGAAATAAGTTTATGGCCTGATTGCCAAAGTATCTATATGATAGACAATTTTCTATCAGGCTGCAATGTTTTCGTTGAATAATATTATCGGTGGGCCTCCTGAATCCATTGCGCAATGCGTTTGACCCCCTCCTGGATCTTCGCTTGCGAAGTGGCAAAACTCATGCGCACGAAACCCGGCGCCCCGAATCCCTCGCCGGGAATCATCGCCACATATTTTTCATTCAATATGTCCTGGGCGAAGGCGAAAGAATCTCCTAAGCGGGATACATCACAAAAAAGATAAAACGCCCCCGCTGGCCGAATATAGCTCAGTTGCGGGATGCTGTCGATGCCCTTCATCAACAAATCCCGCCGCTGCTTGAATTCTTTTTGCATATCCACAACGACCTCTACCGGGGCCTGAAGGGCTGCCAACGCCGCCATCTGACTAATGGAAGAAGGATTGGAGGTGGAGTGGTCCTGAAGTTTCTTGATATACCCCATGACCTCGGCTGCACCGGCACAATAGCCGATGCGCCAACCCGTCATGGCATATGTTTTGGACACACCATTGACGGTGATCGTCCGATCATAAATTTCCTTGCCTAACGAGGCCAGGGAAGTATATTCGTCCGAATCATAAATAAGTTTTTCATAAATCTCATCGCTGATCACATACAGATCGCGCTCAACGATAATCTCGGCTAAGGCCTCAAGCTCGGTCCGGGTGTACAAAGCACCGGTTGGATTAGAAGGCGAATTCAAGATCATCACCCGCGTCTTGGGTGATAGAGCTCCCCGCAAGTGGGTTGGAGTGATCTTGAAATCGGTATCAGCCGTGGTTGGGATAAACACCGGGGTTGCCCCGGCACATTTCACCATTTCCGGATAACTGACCCAATACGGGGACGGGATCAGAACCTCATCACCGTCATCGGCTAATACCTGAATGATGTTATAAAGTGAATGTTTGGCTCCGCACGAAACCACGATCTGGGCAGGCGTGTAGTTGATGTGATTATCTTTCTTAAACTTATCTGCAATGGCTTCGCGCAAGGCTGGGGTGCCGATACTGGGAGTATATTTCGTAAGACCTTCATGAATGGCACGGATAGCTGCTTGTTTGATTGGTTCGGGAGTATCAAAATCAGGCTCACCGGCAGCAAAATTAACCACATCCTGGCCCTGGGCCTTCAGCTCTTTGGCTCTGGCCGTAATGGTAAGGGTCGAAGAAGCAACGAGATTTTGAATTCGTTTATTAATGGAGAGGGCCATAAAAGACTTAAACTATTCTCCGGTCTTTCTTCTAAAAATCTTGCGTATGCCGCGTGGCTTGATTTTCTTACCCTTATCTTCAGGGGGATGCTGACTCGTCTTCTTGACCTGATCAGGTGGATGCTGAGGACCGGTTCCCGTAGTTCCTTGAGAACTTCGGCTGTCGGGTGACGGTTTGCCGGAATCTGTAGCAACATCCAGCTTCTTGGCCTTTGATGTAGCCGCGGAGCGGGCCTTGCTCAGGATCACTTCATCTTTCTCGGTTAATTCCAGATAGGCCAAAGCAGCGTTATCTCCACGACGGTTGGAAACCGGTATGATGCGGGTATAGCCGCCCTGACGCGCGGAAAAACGCGGGGCCGTCTTACGAAAAAGATCACTGACCAGTTGATGATCGCATAAAACAGCATAGGCCCGGCGACGGTGGGCTAACGTTCCTTTCTTGCCCAACGTAATCAGGCGGTCTACCAACTTGCGCGCCTCTTTTGCCTTGATCAATGTTGTGCAGATCCTTTGTCGGACCAAGGTGGCCTTGGCGATATCCCGTACGGTCGCCTTGCGCCAACTCGAATTGCGTCCCAAACGTTTACCGGCCTTCGTATGTCGCATAGCTTATCCTTTAACTGCTCTGTTGTTCGGAACGTTTTAACTTCTTAGCGTCCACCTTCATGCCCAGATGGAGCCCCATAACCTTCAGCAGATCATTGATCTCGGTCAAAGATTTTTTCCCGAAATTACGAAAACTCAATAATTCCGACTCGGTCTTTTTGACCAGTTCGGCAATGGTCTTGATGTTAGCGTCTTTCAGGCAATTGGCGCTGCGCACGGACAATTCCAGCTCGGATATGGGCAAACGTAATTTTTCATACATGGCCTGCTCCTCGGCCGAGATCTCTTCTTCCTCCTCTTCTTCCTCAGGCAACTGGCCATAGGAGACAAAGACATCCAAATGACGTTGAAGGATGTTCGCGCCATAAAGCAGGGCCTCTTTGGGATTGATCGATCCGTTCGTCCAGATATCCAGGATCAGACGGTCATAGTCCGTGCGCTGACCCACCCGGGTATTTTCAACCCGGTAATTGACTTTGATGATCGGGGTAAAGATCGCGTCGATGGCAATCGTTCCCAACGAAGTGCCTTCCTTCTTATTCATCTCAGCCGGGACATAACCGCGACCGCGGCATATTTCCATCTCCAAATTAAAAGGGGTATTTTCCGTTAAGGTTGCGATCAGATGGTCAGGATTGACAATCTCGATGGTCTCATCGCAGATAATATCTTTGCCACGGATCGGGCCCTTCTGATCGACCTTGATATAAACCGTCTTGGGAACCTTGGAATAGGAGCGAATGATAAGGCCCTTGATGTTGAGAACGATGTCCGTCACCGGCTCGACCACTCCGGGGATCGTCGAAAACTCGTGTTGGATTCCTTCGATGGCAATGGACGTGACGGCGCTCCCTTCTAGGGAGGACAGCAATATCCGCCGCAAAGAATTGCCCAGCGTAACTCCGTATCCCCTTTCGAATGGTTCGGCCACAAACCGGCCGTAAATCGGAGTGTAGTTGGTTTCATCGCAATCCAACCGTTTGGGCATTTGAAAATCCCGCCATTTAACTCCCATAAGAAATTCCTCCTTAGATAAACCCGATACCCGAAGCTATCGAATCTGGGCCTTGGATAGAGGGCAAACCTTACGGACTTCCTTGTGAATAACCGAAGAAGCCGTGTTAACAATATTAGTAGTCATGAAAATAGTCGCCAGACCAGACCTCTGGTACGGCATCAACCCCTCGCGACTCTTAACGAGAATAAAGTTCAACGATCAATTGTTCATTCACCGGAAATCCGACATCGTCGCGCTGGGGTAAGCGAGTGACCTTTCCTTTGAAATGATCCGGATCGGTGCTCAGCCACGTCGGCACTTTACGATTTTCACTCGTTTTAATATTTTCCTTAAAGGTCTTGACTCCCTTCTCTTTTATTTTCAAAGAAATCTCATCATTAGACTTCACCTGATAAGAAGGGATATTGACACGGCGGTCATTAACCAAAACAAACCCGTGACTGACGAACTGCCGCCCCTGTTTTCGGGAAGCAGCAAAGCCCAGCTGATAGATCACATTATCCAACCGCCGCTCCAAGCTCTGCAAAAGGATTTCCCCTGTAACGCCTTTGCTGCGGACAGCCCGGCCGAAATAAAGGCGAAACTGTTTCTCGAGGATGCCGTAAATTCTTTTAACCTTCTGCTTTTCCCTGAGCTGTAATCCGTAATTGGACAGTTTCACCCGTCGGGATCCATGTTCCCCCGGCGCGTATGTGCGACGATCCAAGGCGCACCGGTGTGTGGTGCAGCGCGTCCCCTTGAGAAAAAGTTTTTCACCTTCCCGTCGACATTTGCGGCAGCTCGATTTTAAATCCCTAGCCATAAGATACCTTTCCTCCTTAAAGCAACCTCCCGGTCAGACCCGGCGTTTCTTGCGGGGGCGACAGCCGTTATGCGGCATGGGGGTCACATCACAGATCGCTGTAACATTTAAACCAGCCGCCTGGATGGCGCGGATCGCGGATTCCCGCCCTGATCCAGGGCCTTTGACAAAAATCTCAACCGTCTGCAAGCCCAAATCCTTTGCGGCCCGGGCCGCTTGTGAAGCCGCAATCTGAGCAGCAAAAGGAGTCGATTTTTTCGATCCGTTGAAGCCCACACTGCCCGGACTCGACCAGGAAATGGTGTTGCCTTGTTTATCCGTTATGGTAATGAGCGTATTGTTAAAGGTTGCCTTGATATGCACGATACCGGCAGTTACGCCTTTCAAGGCACGCTTTCTGAGTTTCTTTTCTTTCGTTGCTGTGGCGGGCTTTTTGGCCATTATGACACCTCGTTCTTATTTCTTGCGGATCTTCCCAAAAATGGATTTATGCCCTTTGCGGGTACGGGCATTGGTGCGGGTCCTTTGTCCGCGGACCGGCAGGCCGCGCCGATGGCGCAA
>Ga0272442_10011314_pt1 | contig 10893 bp, 8 predicted proteins | sample SSMForm2O_FD_200262 | JGI IMG/M metagenome (GOLD analysis project Ga0272442, IMG submission 200262) | Marine sediment archaeal communities from Little Sippewissett salt marsh, Falmouth, MA, United States - SSM-Form-2O | ecosystem: Environmental > Aquatic > Marine > Wetlands > Sediment ... | reverse complement strand
CGCGGCCGGCGTGAGGCCCGGAGCGCCCGCGGGCGGCAGGCCGGCTTCGTCGTTCGCCGGCGCGCGACGTCGGACCGCCACACGCACACGCACCATTGCGACGCCCCAGCGCACGCGCGACCGTCACCCCGCCCGGTCAGAACCCGACGCTTGCGCAATTGCGCAATTGCGCACGTGTCGAAATGCCCCGGCAGAGCATCCGTGACGCCACTTGACGCGGCACCTCAAATAGTATATATGCTATGCGCGCGACGCATCACGCGGCGCGCATTGGCCAGCGCGCGTGGCGCATGGCGCATGGCGCATGGCGGATGGCGCATGGCGGATGGCGCATGGCGGATGGCGCATGGCGGATGGCGCATGGCGGATGGCGCATGGCGCGTGGCGCATGTCGTATCGCGCATTGCGATGAAGGGAAGGCGTCATATGAATCCGGAGGCTGGCGATTCGGGGGCGGATGATCTCAAGAAGCGCAATATGTCCGAGACGATGTACCGCGCGTCGCGCGTGTTGCGCGTGCTCGCGAGCCCCACGGCGTACCTGATCGTGCGGGCGCTGATCGGCGCGAAGCTGACGCCGTCGGAGCTGAGCGCAACGCTCGGCGTCCCGGCCGCGACGGTCTCGGGGACGCTGCGCCACCTCCGCGAGGTGGACATCGTCAGCTACGAGGCGGCCGGGAAGCACAAGACGTACTGGCTCAAGGACGGATCCGTCGGCGCGATCCTCGAGCTGGTCGAGGCGTGGGTCGACCGCATGCGGCGCCGCGCGCGGCTGTTCGACGGCGCCGACGGCGCCGAGGGGGCCTGAGCGGCATCAGAATCGCGCCTTCAGCCCGATCTTGCCGGCCAGGTACTCCGAATCGTCGGTCGGCAGTTGCAGGGCCGCCTCGGCGCCGAAGTTCAGGACGTCGTATGTGACACGGGTAGAGCCGCCCGCGCTTGGAGTCGTACCACGGAAGCGCGAACCGGTCGGTTCTCAGCACGCGGGTCTCTTCGCTCGCGCACCCGGGGCACGGGGTGCGTTCCTCGCGTACGGTGCCTTCGGCGTGGCGGCGCGCGTGTGTGGGCATTGCGTGTCCCCCGGCTCCCATCTCCATGAGAGGCGAACCGATCAAAGGGCGTGCCACCGCGACGGCCGGGCCCGGGCGTGGGCAACTCCCGATATACCGGCCAGATGGGGCCGCCTCGCCCGGCGGGCGGGAGCGACGGAGACCTCGGACCGGGCAATTTCTGCGGAAGGAAGTGCCGTTCGGCCGCGCCGGACGTCCCGGGCGGCCCCCGGATTGACTCGATGCCCTCATGGTGTACTCTCCCACGTCGCACCCATGCCCTGGTCACTCGACGCGAGGCCGACGGGCGCGCTGATCGGCACGCCGTCGTACATGGCGCCGTAACATGTCAAGGGGAAGGCGGCCGAGGCGCCGGTCGACGTCTACGCCGTCGGGGTCATGCTCTACGAGATGCTCGCCGGTGTGCTGCCGTATTCGGGCGGCGTCGTCTACGACCTCATGATGCGCATCGCGAACGAGCCGGCGCCGCCGCTGTCGGACCGCCGGCCCGGGCTGCCGGCACCGATGCTGGCGGCCGTCGAGCGGATGATGTCGAAAGACCCCGCCCGGAGACCGAACGCGGGGGAGGCGCGCAGGCTGTTGGCGGCGCAGTGACGTTCGCGGTGACGGCGGCGAGCTGATCGTCGAGTGCGTACGGCGCACGCGCGGCGGGGGGGCGCGCGAGGCGCGCCGCGGGGCTGACGCGCCGTCGGTCAACCAATGCGCGACGACATGCGCGCCCGGCTGGACGCCTCTTCCCCCCGCCGCGCCGCCGCCCCGCCACACACGCACACGCACGCACACGCACGCACACGCACGCACGCACGCACGCACGCACACTTCCGACGCTCCAACGCACGCGCGACCGTCACCCCGCCCGGTTGGACCTGGACGCTTGCGCAATTGCGCAATTGCGCACGTGTCGCACGCCCGACGACCGCGGACGCTTTCACAATTGCGCAATTGCGCAAGCGTCGCCGTGCCCGACCGGTCCCGGTAGTTGCGCAATTGTGCAAGCGTGCGCGTGTCGCAGTCCGGCGCCATCGTCGCTCCCCGCATCGTTCACCTCGACGCGGTACCAGCCCGGTGGCAGTTCGGGGCATTTCAGGCACGATGATCTTTCAAAACTGAGCACGCGATGTTGAAGACTCAAGGACTGTGACGAGAGGCGGGAACGGCCATGATCTCCTGGGTATCGTCCGCGGCACACGCGGCGGTGCACGGCGCGTCACGCGAGAGCGTCGCGCGGCTCGTGGCGGAACTCGTGCGAATGCCCGCGCCGCTGTTGGTAGCGACCGTCGCCTGGACGACCGTGCGCGTCGTCAGGTTCCGCGCGTGGCTCCGGCGAGAGACGCCGCGACACTACGCGCGGGCGATGGCGGACATCCGGGGGGTCATCGACTACCTCTACGGGAAGCGGTGCAAGCTGCGCGAACGCCACCGCGACGGGAAGGCGTTCGAGGAGGCGTGGGCCGAGGAGCTGGACGGTTTCATCATACGCTTCGTGCTGTCGACGCACTTCCTGCTCTGGCCGCGGCGCCGCGAGCTGCAGAAGATCGTGAACGACGAGATCGACCGGTTCGAGGACGGGCCGTAGGTTCGCGCGAGCGGCCCGCCCTCCCCCTGCTGATCGCGTGACGGCGTCATGCCCAACCGTCGTCGTCCGAGTCGTCGCCGCCGAACGGGTAGTCCTCCGCGCCGTCGTCGAACTCGTCCTCGAATTCGTCCGCGTCGTCGTTCGTGAGGTCGGCCGGATCTTCCGCGTCGTCCTCGCCGGTCTCCTCGTCCTCCGCCATGTCCTCGAACTCCTCCTCCTCGAGGACGTCCTCGACCTGGTCCTCGGGGACGAGCTTCGCGCCGCAGTCGGGGCAGACGCCGTTCGAGACGTCGCTCCCCCAGAGGGCGCCGCAGTTGGGGCAGCCGAGTTCGGGCATTGGATGCTCCTTCCGACAGTCACGGGAGGTCCGCGGCCGTCGACGCGTCGACGAGCCGGCGTCAACCTTCCGCCTTCGCCTCCACGACCTCCTCCTCGACCTCGTCGCCGCCTTCCTTCCGCGCGTGCCATCGGAACACGACCGTCCGGACGAGGAGGTACGACACGATCACGGACGCGGCCAGCTCGGCCGAGATCTCAAGCAGACTCGCGCCCTCGAAGACGCCGCCCGGATCCGTGGCGATGCCCGTCTCGTGCGTGATGACGGCGGCGATCCACGTCGCGAGAACCAGCACGAGCTGGTGGACGTACGGGGATCGGACCTTGATCAGCACGCGCCAGAGCGCCGCGACGAGGACGACCACGGTCGCGATGATCCCGACGAGGAAGAGATGGGCGACGAGGTAGCCGCTCGCCGCGGGGAACGTGGTGAACGCGACGACCATCAACAGGCCGGTCACGGCGAGGACCGCCACCGTCCTGAAGACGGGCGACGCGGGCGCTTCCCTCGCACCACGCGCGGCGGCCGGCCTGGTCAGTCTGCCGAGGGTCGGCACCCCGTTGGCCTCGCGACGCGCGAGGTGCGCTTCCACCGACTTCTCGTCTCCCCGGATGAAGGCCAGCCGCTCTTCGTCCACGGCCATGCCGTGCGTGATCGTCAGGATCCGATCCAGGCCGATGAGCGTGAACACCTTCTTCCCGTGACCGTCGACCACGACCTCGAGCGTCTTCCCGCTCTGCTTGAACTGGTCGTTCACGCCGATGAGGTAGCCGCCGAAGTCGGCCGTCACGGTGCGGTACTGCGAGAGGTCGATGACGACCTCGTCGGCGCTGCGCTTGATCAGTCCCGCGATCACCGGGTCGAGCGCCTTCTCGAGGTCGCGGTCGTCGCCCGCGCCGGTCGGGCGCACGATCGTGCGGTCCTCGTCGTGCGCGATGCCGAGCTTGATGCGCGGCGCGTTGGTACCGACCGCGACCATCGCGCCGCGCCGCGCGCCCCGGTCGCGCCTCGGAACGGGGGTGAGCATCCGCGGGATCCGCTCCGGCGACACCAGCCCCTCGCGCACCATGAGCTCGCCCAGCGGCGGGACGCGCTCGCCCCGGCCGCGCGCGGCCTCCTGGAGGCGGATGCACTTCAGGAGCTGCTCTTCGCTGACGAGGCGCTGCTTGAGTGCCACGACGCCGAACGGGAGTTCCTCGACGGGGACGTCGCCCTTGGGCACGTCGACCTCGACCGCCTCGCCGGCGAGGAACGTCTCGAGGTCGGCGGCGACCTCGCCGCAGGACGCGTAGCGCCTGGTCGCGGACTTGGCCAGCATCTTGGCCGTGATGTCGGACAGCGCCTGCGGCACGCTCGACTCGACGTCGCGCGCCGGCCGCACTTCCTCCCAGCGGCGGCGGAAGATCATCGCGAAGTTGTCGTCGTCCTCGTGGACCTCGCGTCCGGTCAACAGGTAGAAGAGCGTCGCCCCCAGCGCGTAGATGTCCGTGCGCGGCGAGGGGTCCACCCCGTCGAGCAGCTCGGGGGCCATGTACGTCGGGGTGCCCGCGAGGATGTCCCCCTGCGTGATGATGGTCGACGCCTCGAGCTTCCGCGCCAGGCCGAAGTCGGTGACCTTCACCGTGTCGTCCGCGCAGAGGAGGATGTTCGCCGGCTTGATGTCGCGGTGCATGATGCCGGCCTCGTGCGCGGCGCCGAGGGCGCTGCACGCCGAGAGGACGATGCGTGCCGCGCGCTCGGCCTCGAGGTGGCCGCCTTCGTGGACGACCTCGGCGAGGTTCGTGCCGTCGACGCGCTCCATGGCGATGTAGGGGACCGAGCCCGACTCGCCCGCGCCGAGGACCGACACGATGCCCGGGTGCTCCAGGGCCGACGCGAGGCGCGCCTCGCGGAGGAACCGTTCCTTGTTGTCGGGATCGCGCGCGATGTGGTCGAACAGGACCTTCACCGCCGCCTCGCGGCCGAGGACGGTGTGCGTCGCGCGGTACACGATGCCGAAGCCGCCCTCGCCGAGACGTTCGTGGATCGTGTAGTCGCCGAGCGTGCGCCCCTCGAGGCGCGCCGGCGACAGCCCGGTCGGCGTGGCCGCACGGACGCGGTCGGGGATGAACGAGGTCTCGCAGTCGGGGCACTCGACGCGCGCGGTCGCATCGTCGCCGACCTCGACCTCTCGGCGGCAGAGCGGGCAGGGGACGGTCGTGGCCGCCGGCGCGCCCGGCTCGGCGCCGGGGAGAACGATCCCCCCCGTCTCGATGACGGCGGGCGACGGCGCGATCACGGTCGGGCCGGCGGCGAGCGCGTCCGCCTTCGGGCGGCACGTCTCGCAGTACCGCGCGTCGCCCGCGTTGTCGGGCAACTCGCGTCCGCACATCTCGCAGGTTCTCGGCATAGGTGCGGTTCCCAGGGGCCGGGGAAGAATACCCTGTGAGTGGAGAGTCGCAAGGCGGGGAGGCTACGCGCCGGTCCGCGCGGCGCGGCGCGACACGCGCCACTCGACGGCCAGCGCGGCGATGACGCCCGCGAAGAGGCACGGGACGACGAAGAGCCCCGCGCCCAGGCTCGCGCGGTCGCCGATGGCGCCGACGAGCAGGGGGGCCGAGCCGAAGCCGATGATCCCCAGGCACGCGAGCATGACGAACAGGATCGTCGCGTCCGTCTTCAGGCTGGCGGCCGCGTGCGCCAGGATGGTCGGCCAGAAGCAGGCCGCGGCCAGCCCCGATGCGGCGAGCAGCGCGTAGAACGACGCGAGGCCGGTAGCCAGCGGGAGCAGCGCGCCGACGGCGAGGCCGAGAAGCGCCGAGGCGATCATGATCGTTCGCAGGGACACGCGGCCGGAGAGCTTCGCGGCGAGCATCCGCCCCGCCGCCATCGTGCCGGCGAACAGCGCGACGGCGGCGGCGCCCGCGCGCGGCGCGTCGGGCATGTACGTCTCCACGTGGCTCCTGCTCCAGAACGTGAGGGTGGACTCGACGCCCGCGCCGAGGAGTATCACCGCGCCGTACAGCCAGAAGCGTCCCGAGGCGAGTACGCCCGCGGCCAGCTTCCACGAGGCGCCCTCCGGGGGCGCGGCCTGCGGGAAGCGCGAGACGTTGAAGGCCACCCCGGCGACGAGCGCGCACGCGGCGGCCGCGCGAAAGACCGACCGCCACTCGCAGCCCGTGGCGAGCAGCTCGCCCACCACGAGCGCCGAGGCCATGACCCCGACCGGGTAGAACGCGTTGGTGAGGTTCAGGTACTTTCCCGAATCGCCGGGATGGATGTCGAGGACCAGCGGGTTGACGAGCGCCTCGGTCAGGCCGCCCCCGACGCCGACGATCATCAGCGAGGCGATCACCCCGACGCAGCTCTGCGCGAGGCTCATCGCGAGCAGCCCCGCGGCGATCAGGTACTGGCCGAGCGTGAGGAAGCGCTTCTTGCCCCACCGATGCGCCACGAACCCGGCGAGCGCCACGACGACGAGGACCAGGAACGTCCGGGCGGTCTCCATGCCGCCGCCCTCGGCGAGGTTGGTCGACATCGCGCGCGAGATCTCGGGGAGGCACACCGGCGTGACGACGCCGCTGGTCGCGAAGACGGCGAAGGCCGCCCACGAGACGAGGTCGAGCCGGGTGAGGGATGAATGACGGCGAACGGCGGCGTTCGGTCCCCGGCCGCTACTCATCCTTCGCCCTTCCACCTTCATCCTTGCCTCTTCACACCAGCTGCGACAGGAACGTGCGCGCCGGGACGATCACCGGCTCCTCGTGCGCGAAGCAGTCGGCGTCGACGTAGGGGAGGTCGAGCGCGACCTGGAACGCGTGCGGCGCGCCCGTCTGTTCCTGGAAGTACGGCAGCGCCGGCGAGAGCGAACCGGCGCCGGCCTTCGCCTCGACGAGGAACCAGGGCTCGTCGTCGCGCACGACGAGGAAATCGACTTCGCGCTTCTGCTTGTCGCGGACGTAGCGCAGCTCGAACGCGCCCAGGCCCGTGTCGGTCCACCACTCGACCGCCTTCAGCAGGTGGCACGCGACGAACGTCTCGGCGCGGGCGCCCGGGTCGCGGATGCCAGACCAGTCCCGGAGGAACCACTTCGGTTCCTTGCGCAGCGCCTTCTCGACGTTCCGGTGCCACGGCCGGACGAGGAAACCCCAGTGCAGGCCGCACAGCACGTCGACCCACCGGCGCATCGTGTCGACGGACACCTTGACCTCGCGGGCCAGGTTGCTGTAGATGACCTGCCCGGCCGAGCGGCTCGCCAGGAGCGTCCCGAGCGCCTGTATCTGCCCGAGCTCCTGCACGCGCGTGAGGTCGCGGACGTCCTCGCGCAGCAACAGCTGCTGCCGCGTCCGCCGCCACCTGTTCGTGAACCGCGTGTCGCGCTTGAGATGCGGCTCGGGATACCCGCCGTGGTCCCGCAGGGCCGTGAAGGCCGCGTTCCGAATGCGCCCCGGCTCCCGGACCAGTTCCGGCGACCCGGGAGGAGAACGGAGTTCCGCGACCGTGAAGGGGTGCATGCGGTAGAGGAAGTAGCGCCCCACGAGGCTGTCGCCGCCGCGCCGGTAGACGTCCAGGCGCGAGCTCCCCGTCACCACGATGCGCATGCGGTCGGCGTACGTGTCGAAGAGGCCCTTCAGGAACGACTTCCACCTGCCGTGCTTGTGGATCTCGTCGAAGACGACGACGGGCCGCTCGGCGCGCAGCCGTTCGAGACCGACATGGTCCGCCACGGCCGCCGGTCCGGCGAGGACGACGCTTCGATGGTCCTCGTTGTCCCAGTCGAGGTAGTGCGTGCCGTGAACGCGGCACGTCGTCGTCTTGCCGACCTGCCGCGGGCCCGACACGAACACCATCTGCCGGTCCGCCGCGAGATGGGAGGCGATCGCCGAATCATACGTGCGGGGCAGGACTCGAGGCATGCAGACCATTATCGATAGCGTCGTAAAATGGTCAAGACCGTTCTGCGATATATCGTAAGATGGTCCGGTGGTGGCAACGGAAGGGCGTCGGTAACGGATGGCAAGAGAGATGGGAGCCGGCGCGGGAGGACTCGTCCGTTGCCATCCGTCACGACGCGGGTCAGCTCGCGCCGCGCTGCGCCTCGGGCGGCTGGCGCACCCTTTCCTTCGCGAGCGAGAAGAAGAACGTGCATCCCTCGCCGACCCGTGAGTCCAGCCACGCCTCGCCGTCGTAGTTGTGGGCGATGGCCCTGACCGCGGCGAGGCCGACGCCCTTGCCCTCGGCGCCCGACGTCGCGGCGGCCGCGCCGCGCCGGAAGACGCGGAAGAGGCGCTCGGCCTCCTCGGGCGCGATGCCCGCGCCGTTGTCGCTCACGGAGAAGACGTGTCGCGTGGGCTCGTCGGTCCACCGGACCTCGATGCGCGCGTCGTCACGCGCGCCCATGTACTTCACGGCGTTGTCGACGAGGTTCTGGAACACCTGCACGAGACGCTCGCGCTCGCACCAGATCACGGGCCACGTCTCGGCGACAACGAGCCTGATGCCCTTCGTCTCGATCTCCTGCGCGAGGCGGTCCGTCGCCGAGCGGACGGCGTCGCCGACGTCGACCTCGACGATCGCCCCCCTGCGGGTGTGGATGCGCGAGAGCTCCAGCAGCTCGTCGATGAGCCCCAGGGCCGCCTTCGCGTTGCGGCGCACGCGCGCGAGGCGGTCGACGACCGGCTCGGCGAGGCCGTCGCCGTGCCGGCGGGTGATCGAGTCGACCATCCCCATGATGTTCCGCAGCGGGGCGCTCATGTCGTGCGAGACGCTCATCATGAAGTCGTTCTTCTCGGCGACCTCGCGGCGGATGCGTCCCTCCGCCTCCTTGCGGTCGGTGATGTCGCGCAGGACGCCGACGTATCCAAGGGGACGTCCCGCCGCGTCGCGCTGGAACGAGCCGGCGTCCTCGAACCACCGGGTGCGGCCCGAGACGTCGGTCACCCGGAACGCGGTGGGCGAGCTGTCGAGGAGCTGCGCGTCTCGCTCGAACCCCGCCGCCACGCGCGCGCGGTCCTCGGAGTGGATGAGCTCGAACATGCTGCGGCCGATGGCGTCTCCGACAGAGGGGACGAGGCGGGCGGCCCGCGGGCTCAAGTACCGGATGCGTCCCTCCATGTCGGTCGAGATGAGGATGTCCTGTGTCCCCTCCACCAGGACGCGGTACTTCTCCTCGCTCGCCTGCAGCGCCTCCTCGACGCGCGTGCGCATCGATTCGAACAGGTAGCCGATGATCGCCGCGAAGGCCGTGGCGCTGGCGAAGTTGATCCACGACGCGCCGAGGTACGTGGCGTTGTCGTGCGCGACGGGCACGTCCATCCCGAGCTGCGGCATGAGGTAGAAGGCGGTCGCCACGAGGATCAGGACGCCAGCGTGTGCCACGCCCCACCACAGCCCGGCCAGCAGCGCCGTCAGAAGCGGCGTCAGCACCGTCCAGGGAATCGCCGGCGCGGTGACGCCGCCGGTGATATACAAGAGCGCCGTGTTGTCGAGGAACGCGCCCACGAGGACGAACGCGACGGACAGCTTGAGAGACCGTCGCCATTTCAGCAGGACGAGGTTCAGGACGATGATGGCGTTCAGGGACTGGTCGATCACGATCGCCGTAAGCGACGCGGTGAGTTGCTCGAGTATGAATATCGGCGCGACGAGGAGGTACAACAACGACCCGCCCACGAGCATCCGCGCGCGGCGGCGGACGTCGGCGTCGCCGCCGTAGACCTCGGGGGCGATGAACCAGTCGACGACGCCGAGGAACGTCGACGCGACGCGGCGCGGCAGGCGGGCGCCCTCGTGTCGCGTCGTGGCCGGCATCGCTGACTGTCCTCTCGCGGATATGCCGCCGATGGCGGCGGGAGGCGTCGGGTACCGGTAGACGATACTCCTCGATCGTGGGGTTCGCAACGGATGGGGTTCGGCAACGGATGACGAGGGATGACCGGTCTGGTGCGGCCTCCAACGGAATACGGTTGACTCCCTTGTTGACTGGGGTACCTACTACAGGCGCGTGAGCACTTACCAAGGGGGGGGAGATGGCCAACCTCGGCACAGCGATACGAGACGTTCTCCGTCAGCGGGCACGCAGACGGGAGCCCCTCGCCGCGATCGCCGCGGCGCTGCAGGGCCTCGCGGACACCGCGGACCGGCTTGCGCAGAAGGCGGGCGTCGACTCCGGGAACGAGCGACTCCCCGACGTATTCCGGCAGGCGCTCGACCCGATCGATGCCACCTTCGCGAAGCGGGTCAGGGAGGCGCTCGACGTCGTCAAGACCGCAGAGGACCGTCACCTCAGGAAGACGATCAACATCGCGGTCGTGGGCCTCGCGCGACAGGGCAAGAGCACGCTCCTTCAGCAGTTGAGTGGCCTCACGCCGGACATCATCCCGGCCCGCGACGAGGGGTTCTGCACGGCCGTGCGCAGCACCATCGTCAACGGGCCGTCCCAGACGGCGGAGATCCGCTTCTACAGCGAACGCGAGTTCACGGAGGAGGTTCTCGAACCGTACTTCAACAAGCTGAAGTGGAGCGAGCCACCGACGACGCTCGACGAGTTCCTGGAGCGCGAGATCCCCGACGTGGGCGAGGCGCTGAAGCCCGTCGCCGTTCCTCTCGCGGAACTGCGGGACCGATTGAGGGCGCCGGTCGGCACCGGCGAAGACGGCGCGGCCACGGTCCGCTCCAAGATCCGCCCCTCTCCTCTCATCCAACAGGTGCCCGTCGCAGAGATCAGCGACTACGCCACGAAGGACGGCGCCAAGTCCGCGTACGTCGCGGTCCGGGAGATTCGCATACACACCCCCTTCAGGTTCACCGAGGCGCGGGACCTGTGTCTCATCGACCTCCCGGGCCTGGGCGAGATCGCGCCCGACGCGGCGCAGCGGTTGATCCGCGGCATCAGGGAAGAGGCCGACATCGCCGTGCTGGTGCGGCGCCCCG
>Ga0272442_10011311_pt1 | contig 10895 bp, 7 predicted proteins | sample SSMForm2O_FD_200262 | JGI IMG/M metagenome (GOLD analysis project Ga0272442, IMG submission 200262) | Marine sediment archaeal communities from Little Sippewissett salt marsh, Falmouth, MA, United States - SSM-Form-2O | ecosystem: Environmental > Aquatic > Marine > Wetlands > Sediment ... | reverse complement strand
CATCGATTGTCCTTTCATAGATAATCCTCAGAAATTTTTTTTATTTCTAATTTCAAAATATTTAGATATGTATCAATTTTATTTTCTATTTCGCTTGAAAGATTTGTCCCATTTGATGTGTCTTTTGGTTGTACACCAAAAAAAATAAATCTATTTGGTTTTTCATTTAGTTGTTTTGAAAGATTTATTACTTTTAAAATATCATCTCCATGAGTTGATGTACTTATTGGTATTTTTTTGTTAACTATTTCTTCTAGGTTAAAAATATTTGAATCACCTGGTTGTCCACTGAAGTTGACAGCGTCTATAATAACAATAATATCGTAAAGAGGAAATTTGTGAATGAGGTTCATTCCACCTGTGCCACCATCAATCAGATCGATGTTTCCAGAAATATTATTTTTTATGTTGTTTAGTTTTTCCAGAAGAATTATGCCTATCCCATCATCATTTCTAAGTGGGTTTCCAATACCTACAATACCTATTTTTTTCATATTTATACAAATTCTATGTCTAAATAGTGGGTACTACAAGATATGCAAGGGTCATACGCTCTGACAAGCATTTCAAGATTTAGTTCTATTTCTTTTTTAGGTTTTTCAAGTATCTCCGGTACCAATTTTTCCATATCTTTCTGAATGTTTGCATGGTTTTGATTTGTTGGAATTACACAATTTGCCTTTTCACATCTACCTTTATCATTTATTTTATAGTCATGTATAAGCATTCCGCGTGGAACTTCTACTATTCCAACTCCTCGTCCTTTTTTAAGTTCTACTTCCTTTGGTTTTTCATCCTTAAGACCATTTTCGACCAATAAATCAATCCAATTTATCGAATCTTCGATATTATGGGCAAATTCTATCAATTGGGCAATATTGTTCATGAATGGATTATAATTTACCGCTTTCAAATTAAAAAGATCTGCAATTTCCTTACCAACATGGTTTAGTTGTTTACTGTTAAGATTGAATCGTGCTAATGCCCCTACCATATATGATTCTCTCTTATGTTTTGCGTAAAGAGCAGTTGATTGGGGTACAAAATATTCGTTTGTTATTTTATCATAGTTTTTATAATCTTTATAAACACCAGTATCAGTTGATGCAATATCGCCATCATAAAAAGCATATTCCTTGTTAGAAGTTAATGCAATGTATTCTGTTTCCCTATTAAAATCCGGAAAGTTGTCAACAACGTCTTTAGTAACCTTTGCTACGTCCTTTGTTAAATTTAACCCTTCTTTTAATTTTTCTTTTAAATCAAGTAATTGTTTTTTTGTTGGTACAGCAGAAAATCCACCAACTTGAAGTCTTATGGGGTGTGTTGTCCGACCGCAGATTAGATCCGACATCTCGTTTGATAACCTGTGTAATTTTACTATTTTTAATAGAGTATCATTATTTTTTGATCCAACTAAAGGAAATACACTTCCAATACCAAAAAGATCAGGAAGAGTCAGATATCCAAAATGCAATATGTGACTCTGCATGTTTTCCCCATTAATTGCCAGTCTACGTAATATTGCCGTTTGTTTAGATATGTTAATATTTAATGCATCTTCGGTTGCTTTGAGGGATGCAAGTGAATGACCAATTGAACAAATACCACATATTCTTGACGTTATAGTTCTCAATTCATCATAGTATCTTCCTCTCAGCATTGCTTCAAAAAACCTTGGTGCTTCTGAGATCTGCCATTGTAATTTTTTTATTTCACCTTTTTTAACATCTAAGACAATATTTCCATGTCCTTCAACCCTTGTAACATGTTCAACTTTGATCTGTATGTCTTTATTCATCTTTTACTCCTCCTTACCAATGTCATACCATCCTTTGGGTTGAATACACCAGTGTTGTAGATTGTACATCTATTTTTCATTTCTTCATATGTTAAATCATATCTCTCCAGTAGATCCATTACACATTCAACATCGGGTTTACTTAGAATGCCCCGACATCCGTCACAAGCACTTCCATTAGTGGGACAAATAGCACCACATCCTGCTCGGGTGATAGGCCCTAGACAGAATTTACCAAGTTCAAAAAGACAAACATTCTCATTTTTTTTACATTCAACACAAACAGGATAATTTGGAATTTTTGGTTTTTTTCCAAGAGCTAACGAGGATATTACATTTTTAAATTCATCTCTATTAATCGGACAACCATGAATGTAATAATCAACTGGAACGACTTCGTTCACTGCTTTTGTAGGTGAAACATTGAAAAATTTATTATCTTCAATATCTGCATCTTTATATACTTCTTTTATTACATTCTTAACAGGCCATTGATTTCTGATTTTATTGATCCCACCGATCGTTGCACAAGCCCCAAGGGCTATCAGGATTTTGCACTTATTCCTAATTTTTCTAAGTCTATGTTCATCCATTGGTCGCATTATTGATCCTTCAATTATTGCAATATCATATTCATCAGAGTGTTCTTTCATAACCTCTCTGAAACTGACTACATCTACAATCTCAATAAGATCCAGTATTTCTTCTTCAAGATCCGCTATTTGAAGTTGACATCCTTCGCAACTTGAAAAGTCAAAGAACGCCACTCGTGGCTTCATTCAAATGCCTCCGGTAAATTTTTTACATCCTTGTAGTTGAAAACTGGACCTTCTTTACAGACATAGACTCCATTAATCTGACAATGACCACATTTACCAACCCCACATTTCATCCGACGTTCAAGAGAGACATAAATATTTTTATCAGGAATTCCCAATGTCTGAAGACATTTAATTATAAAGTTATAAACAATCGGTGGTCCAATAATTACAGCTATTGTATTTTCTGAGTCATATTTATCAAGTTTAATTTTTGGATAAAGTGTAGTAATTAAACCCGTGCAGCCCATCCAGCAATCTCCTTCTGCACATTTATCAACAGTAAGTTCACATTTTACATCATCAACTTTACTCCAATCCTTAAATTCTTCTGGAAATAAAATTAAACTAGGTTCTTTTGCACCATAAAGAATTGTAATATCTTTGTAATTTTTACGATTATTCGGTTCAAGAACATATTCAATTAAAGATCTCATTGGAACAATACCCAGACCACCAGCAGATAGTAGGATATTCTTATTTTCAAATGATTTAACATCAAAACCATTTCCAAATGGCCCACGTATACCAATTTTCTCACCGGGTTTCATCTTAAAGAGTCTCCCAGTTACATCCCCAACTTTCCTGACAACTAGCTCAAAACTCGATGAATCATTTGGACCTGATGAAACAGAAATCGGAGCTTCACCAACTCCAAATATACTAACCTCAACGAATTGACCTGGCATATGACCAAGGGGTTCGCCATTATCTAATTCAATTTCAAAAAACATTTCGGTCTTTGTCAACTGCTCCATGCGTTTTATAGTAGCACTTCTAGGAATATGTATAATCCCTTTTTCTTTTACACTCGAACTATATTTGATGAAAAACTTGTCAGTAACATCTGAACGTTCAAAATGAGAAAGATCATTAATAACATCACAAGGACTGGCAATATCCGGAAGACATGCTATACCACAACGACCGCAACCTACACATGCTACAAATCCGTATCTTTCGGGAAGATAATTTCCTTTTCTATAGAAACGATGGCGGTAACGTTTCTCAACATCATCACGGAAAACCTCACCACTACCAATTTTAGTAAAATCACGTATTAAACATCCATCCCATGTTCGGTATCTTTCTCCTTTTTTCAAATCTAATGATACATCATCGTGTACATCGTAACAATAACATGTCGGACATACCATTGTACAACTACTACATTCCATACATTTCTGAGATCTTTTCTCCCAAATAGGATGATTATAATTTGCAGCTAGAACATTTGACCATTGTTCTTTTTTTATTTTTAGTACTTTTGTGAATTTCTTAGCGGTTTTTTTCCTCACTTCGTCAATTTTTTTTATTTCAGAAATAGTAGCAGGTTTAGTTTTTGCATATTCATTGAGAAGTTTCTCACCTTTTTCAGTACCAATTGTAACGGTATAGTAATCACCAATATTCGTAAGAAGTAGATCAAATCCGGAATCTGTAATATGAGTGTTCATACTGGCAGCAAAAGATTTTTCAGAAACTTTTTGAATGTCTACACCAACAATTATTGAACTGTCCCTACGTTTTTTATAAAAATCATCTACCTGTTGATCTAGATATAATTTATCTGTTTGCTGCAGAGCAATAATATCATAAGGATGAATACCAAAGATAATCATTGGTTTTTGATTATTTTGCTTTTTAAAATCAAAATTTTTCTCAAGGTTAAAATCCATGAGTTTTTCAATTTGAGGAAGGAAATATTTTTTGGGTGGAAGAATTGTCACATCATAATCAAGTCGGAGTTCATCAGCCGACTCAATTGATCCAAATGCAAAACGAATTCCTTTTTCCTTGACACCAATTACATCATACTTTTCATTTTTTATTAAACTATTAACAAATTTATCGAGTTCCTTTTTTGTTATAACTTTAATATTTTTAAATTTAGACATAATTCAACACCAAATAATAAATCCCATATACCATTGTGTGCCGCTATTCACGAACCTGTATCTAATTAAGATTAAATAGTTTTCTTAAACCTAAATTATAAATTTCAGAAATTTTTAAATAGATATTTTTATTTTTAAGACATTTAAATACATTGAGAGGGCAGTAATTCTATTATCTTTTAGATTATTTATCAATTTTTATTTATTTAATTATTCCTCAATTATAAAACTATAATTCTTAATTTCGCTTATATAAATTTTATATAATTTAGACAAATATAATTAGTTAATTTTAACTAATGTTTATGAATATATATTCGTAACTTTTGGTATGTGGAAAAATGGAAAATAAGATTATTAACGAATCAGATATTAAAAAAAATCTAGAAAAAATAAAACATAAAATTATTGTCTTAAGTGGAAAAGGCGGTGTTGGAAAAAGTACAGTTTCAGCATATTTAGCATTAATGCTTTCACAAAATGGAAAACATGTAGGAATATTGGATAGTGACTTCCATGGACCAACAATTCCAAAAATATTGGGAGTTGAAAATAAAAAATTAGAGAGCGTTTCAACTGTTATAAAACCAGTTTCTTTGAATTCCAACTTAAAAATTATGTCAATAGGTTTTCTTTTAGTAGATAAAGATAGCCCTGTTATATGGCGTGGACCACTTAAAATGGGCGCAATAAAACAATTCATTGGAGGTGTCGATTGGGGAGAACTAGATTTTTTAATCATTGATCTCCCGCCAGGAACAGGAGATGAACCACTAAGTGTAATTCAAACAATACAAGATAGTGATGGAGCAATTATTGTTACAACCCCTCAAGATGTAGCATTGCTCAGTGTTAGAAAATCTATTAATTTTGTAAAAAAAATGAACATTCCAGTTATTGGAATTATAGAAAACATGAGTGGTTTTACATGCCCACACTGCAAAAAAAATATTGATATTTTTAAAACTGGTGGTGGATTAAAAGCATCCATTGACCTAGGTGTAAAATTTTTAGGAAAAATACCTTTAGACCCTGTAATAGTAGAAAATGGCGATAAAGGTAACACATTATTATCAAACAAAAAATCTGATACTATGAAATCATTTAAGAAAATTGTTGAAAAAATTGAAAAACAGATTGTTTAAAAAATCACAGGCGATGAAGAGTTAAAAATGATACAGAGGGTGTTTTTGAGGAATGGATGAAGATGATTTTTTGGAAATGGTAAAAGATCTTCAGAGAAAAATTGAACATGAAGAAGAATCAACTTACTCGCAAATAGTAATTAGAGAATATCGTAATCCAAATAATTTTGGTGTTCTGAAAAACCCAGACGCAACAGGGAGCATTAAGGGGCCTTGCAACGATACAATGAAGATAACACTTAGTATTAAGGATGGCATTATCAAAGATGGTCGGTTTTGGACAGATGGCTGTGGGGCAACTATTGCATGTGGAAATATGTTAATAAAAATAATTAAAAACATATCCTTAAATGATGCATTAAAAATTTCATATGAAAAATTACTAAATATTTTAGGTGGGCTCCCAGATGAACATCATCATTGTTCCAAACTAGCAATTGATATTCTAAGAAAAAGCTTAAAAGAATATAAAAATAAATAGATCCAATAATCCTTGCACCAATTCCTAATTAGAATTCTACTCAATTTATATTATTTTTTTCTTAATGATTGTTATATACCACTAATTTTCACCTAGTTTTTTAATCATCATAAGAATCTGATTATCTGTAAAACCTTTATGTTGAATTGCACCAGAATAACAAGCACCGGCACAAGCTCCACATCCCTTACATAATGCTTCGTTTACCTGCACAACAATTTTTTCAATGCCATCGACTTCCTTTTTTACAAGATCTATTGCCTTGTAACTACATACCTCTATACATAATCCACAGCCAACACATCTTTTTTCATCAACATGTGCAACCTTACCAGGAATTTCAAGATGGTCCTTAGTTAGAATAGTACATGCTCTGGAAACTGAAGCACAAGCCTGAGATATACTCTCATCAATAAGTTTTGGGGAATGAGCCATACCTGCCAAGAATATTCCTTCGGTTGCAAAATCAACCGGCCTGAGTTTTACATGTGCTTCTAAAAAGAAGTTATCATCATTTAGTGGTACTTTTAACAGACGTGATAACATTTGATTATCTTCCGATGGAACTATACCAGTGCTTAGAACTAAAATACTTGTATCAATTTTTATATCTTCATTTAACAATTTATCATTAATTGTTACCAAGATCTTATCAGCATTTTTTGTAACTATTGGTTTTTTCTCTTTGTCATATCTTATGAAGATGATTCCTTTTTCACGTGCCTTTTGATAATAATGTTCATTAAAACCGTAAGTACGAATGTCACGATAAAGAATGTAAATATTTGCCTCAGGATGTATCTCTTTAATTTTCAGAGCATTTTTAATTGCACCAGTACAACATATACGACTGCAATATGGTCTGTCGTCCTCACGGCTTCCTACACATTGGATCATGACTACATTCTGATTATTATTTATTTCTAAAATATCATCATATATTTTTTGTTCTAATTCCCGTTGTGTTACTACTCTCTTGTCTTTGCCATAGAAATACTCTGTTGGTGTGTATTCCCTTGCACCACTTGCAAGAATAATGATTCCATGGTCCAATTCCATTTTTGTATTTTTGTTGTTAATAATTGTTTTGAAATTACCAACATAACCAGATATTTCTTCAATTTCGGCCTCTGTAAAAACCTGGATTTTATCATTATTTCTAACTTTATTTATCAAATTTTTTAAAAAACCCTGAACATCCTCGTTATAAAGAGTATAATAAATATGTCTAAGGTTTCCGCCTAGATCTTTTTCTTTTTCAATTAAATATGTTTCAAATCCTTGTTCAGCTAGTTTTAAAGCAGCAGTTAATCCAGTTAGTCCTCCTCCAATTACCAATCCTTTATGATTTATATCAAGAGTAATTATTGGTAGTGGTTTCAACAGCGTTGCTTTGGAAACAGCCATATTAATTAAACTGCGGGCTTTTTCTGTTGCTTTTTCTGGTTCTTTCATATGAACCCAGCTGCATTGATCACGGATATTGGCCATTTCGAAAAGATAGGGATTAAGTCCTGCTTCTTTAATGGTATCTTGAAAGAGTAATTCATGAGTGCGAGGTGTACATGATGCAATTACTATTCTGTTGATATCATGTTCTTTTATCATTTCTTTAATATGGGTCTGAGTATCCTGAGAACAAGTGAAAAGATTATCCTCGGCATATACTACATACGTTATTTTTTTTGCATATTCTACGAGAGATGGTACATTTATAAAACCACCGATATTACTTCCACAATGACAAATAAACACACCTACCCGTGGTGGTTTATATCTTACATCAATTTCAGGTGGATATTTTTTTATTTCCACATATTCATCACGATAATCTGCAAGAAGACTAGATGCGATTGTTGCAACACCACTAGCTTGAGCAACAGTTTCTGGTATATCCTTTGGGCCAGTAAACGCACCTGCAGCATAAATTCCTGGTTTATTTGTTGTAAAAGGTTCAAAGGTATTTGTCTTAGCGAAACTGTATTTATTTAACTTTATTCCAAATTTTTCCGCAAAAAAATTTGCATCAATTGGTGGACCTAGACCAACTGATAAAACAACTAGGTCATATTCCTTTGATAGTAACTTTCCTTCCTCAGTTTCAAATTTAATAATAAGATTATGAGTATGGGGATTCTCGTCTATATTAGAGATTCTAAAGCGAATAAATCTTATATTATAATCTTTCTCTGCATGATCGATATATCTATCAAAATCTTTTCCAAAAGACCTCATATCCATATAAAAAATCGTGGACTCAATATTTGGAGCATGTTCTTTAGCAATCATTGCTTCTTTTACTGCATACATACAACAAACAGATGAGCAATAACCCTTGTTAATATGCGGATCGCGACTACCTACACATTGAATCCAAGCTATACGTTTTGGTTCTTTTTCATCAGATGGACGGACTACATGACCACTAAAAGGACCAGAAGCAGAAAGAATACGTTCAAACTCTATACTTGTAACAACATTTGGAAAGCGACTATAACCATATTCTTGTTTGATTTCTGGATTAAATTCATCAAAACCAGGAGCAAGGATTACGGAGCCGACATCCAGTGTTACTGTTTCATCTTGCATATCGTGAAAAATTGCCTCTGGTTCACATGATTTAACACATTGCATACATTCACAACAACCACCACACTCCAAGCAACGTTGTGCCTCAGCAAGCACCTCTTTTTCAGATAAACCAAGTTCTACCTCGTCAAAGCATGCTTTACGTTTAGCCACTGACAATGTTTTCATTTCAGCTCTAGGACTTGGCTCAACATCTTGGATATCAACTTCAACATAATCATCTGATGGGCCTTCGTTCTCTCGATCAACCTTTAGATCCTCACCTTTAAGATATCTATCAATTGAAATAGCAGCTTTTCGACCAGCAGCCATAGCATCAATGAAAGTTCGCGGACCGGTAACCGCATCACCCCCAGCAAAAACACTGGGTATGCTTGTCTCCAAAGTTAAAGAATCAGCTTTAATTGTACCCCACTCAGAAATATCAAAACTTTCATCTTTTGATAAAAATGATATATCAGGTTTCTGTCCAATAGCTGGCAGAACCATATCAACATCCAAGGTAAACTCTGAACCTTCAATTGAAATAGGCCTTCTCCTACCGCTACTATCTGGTTCACCTAATTTCATACGCTGACATTCAAGACCAGTAACCTTTCCTTTCTCACCTATAATCTTAGTAGGAGCAGCAAGATAATAAAATGAGATACCTTCTTTTTCTGTTTCCTCAATCTCAGATCTTTGAGCAGGCATCTCCTCAAGTGAACGACGATAAACAATAAACACCTTAGCCTTATTACCAAAACGTTTCTGAGAAAGACGAAGCGAAGTCCTCGCAGCATCAACAGCTGCATCACCACCTCCGATTACGGCTATTCTACTTCCAACTTTAACCTTTTCATTAAGGTTGACAGATCGTAAAAAATTAGTAGCAGGAACAACACCTTTTAAATTCTCACCAGAAACACCTAGACTACGGCTAATATGAGCACCAACAGCAACAAAAACTGAGTCAAAACCCTGATTTCTAAGATCAGTAAGTGATAAATCTCTGCCGATACGAACGTTAGTCTTAATTTCCACGCCAAGACGTTTAGCAATATCAATCTCACGATTCAAAATATCGCGTGGTAAACGATACCCAGGTATACCAACAGCAAGCATGCCACCAGCTACAGGTAAAGCCTCAAAAATTATTGGTTGATGGCCCAACAAAGCTAGATCATAAGCAGCAAGAAGCCCTGCTGGACCAGAACCAATAATTGCTACTTTTTTACCACTAAATTCTGCTTTTTCTGGGACAACTAGCTCATCATTCCACTCCTTATCGCAAACAAAACGCTTAAGATAGTCAATTGCAACTGGGCTATCAACATCGCCACGACGACATGTCTTCTCACAGGGACGAGTACAGATGCGCCCAGTAATACCAAGAAATGGATTCTTCTCAAAAATCAACTCAAATGCTTCCTTGTATTTTCCAGCAGAGATCAATGCAACATAAGCCTGGGCATTCACGTGAATTGGACATGCCGCACGACATGGAGGGACACCTATTTTTTCAATAACATAAGCACTAGGATTAGCCTGAGGAAACAACTGATAGACCGCATTTCTATTGGTCAAACTCTCCTCAAAAACATTAGGTAGAGAAATAGGACAATTCTCAACACAATCACCACAACTTTTACATTTTTCAATATCAACAAATCGAGCATGTTTACGAACATCAACTTGAAAATGACCAGCTTCTCCCTCAACTCTCTCTACATTGGAATAAGTAAAAAGCTCAATATTAGGATGACGACCAGCATCCACAAGCTTGGGTGAAAGAATACACATGGAACAATCATTTGTTGGAAATGTTTTATCCAACTGTGCCATCACACCGCCAATACTTGGTTTCTTATCCAAGAGGTATACTTTGAATCCTGAGTTCGCTAGGTCAAGTGATGATTGTATACCAGCTATTCCACCGCCTACAACAAGTATTTTAGAAATCACACTGGAGGACCTAGTTTTTTGATTTTTATCGATTGTTTTATCTTGTGTTTTTTTCATCTTTCACCCTTAATATTTTTGAGTTGCTTGTATGAAAAAACAGGCCCATCTTTGCAGACATAGAGATTGCCAATGTTGCATCTGCCGCATTTACCGATGCCGCATTTCATTCTCATCTCCAGTGTTGTAAATATTTGATCGTCGGAAAAACCAAGTTTTAGA
>Ga0272442_10011310_pt1 | contig 10895 bp, 8 predicted proteins | sample SSMForm2O_FD_200262 | JGI IMG/M metagenome (GOLD analysis project Ga0272442, IMG submission 200262) | Marine sediment archaeal communities from Little Sippewissett salt marsh, Falmouth, MA, United States - SSM-Form-2O | ecosystem: Environmental > Aquatic > Marine > Wetlands > Sediment ... | reverse complement strand
TTAATAATCTTTTTTTAAGTTCATCAAGCTTGAGATTGGTTGTGGCCAGAGGAATGTTTTCCCTATTGGCAAGTTTCAAGGCCAAGGCATCAACTGAACCTGGCCTGTGATAGACAACAACAGTTGGTTTGACAGGATGAACCCTAATTGCTATCATAGGGCTTCTACCATATCTGATACCAGTGAAAATGATCGCCCTTTCAGTGCTCCATCCATACAATTTATTGTAATCACCTGAGCTAATTGTTTCAATGGTCTTAACGCTGTCTACTAACGTGAATCCCTTGACGCTCTTATTAAGACCAATGATTGTGGAGGTTAAAATATTTCCCTCAATATTTTTAATGAACTCCTTTGCATTTATTGTAAAGGGATATTCCATTATATCAAGAATTCCTTCCTGGGTCTCAATCATCGAATCGTACTGTTGAAGAATACGTCCCCCTCTCTTCTCATCAAGATTTATAAAAGCCTCAACTATCTTTTTTATGGTTTGGATACCAGGAGATTTTCTTCTTCCAGATTCATAATCAGAAATAACACTGGGAGAAAGTCTTAATTGATTTGCTAGTTCTGTCTGACTAATTCCAAAAATCCCTCGCCATTTGCGAATTGTCTGGCCAGGCCTTGGACTTAAGGTTACCTCTCCAGCGATCTTTTCCGACAAGGCATTTTTTATTTTCAGAGGTTCACCTCTGCGGGTTTGAATTTATACCCGTAGTGAATGGCCCCTATGTAACCATCCTCGTGAATCTTTCTGAAAGTTGCTTTAACCTTCATTCCTATCTTTATATCATCAATTTTTGCATCAACGATCTGAGCTGTTACCTTTGGTCCTTCATCAAGTTGGATTATTGCCAAAGGATACGGTACCTGTCCAATGAAATGGTCAGGCGGAATATAAATAATGGTATATGTAAGGATTGTTCCTTTTCCGCTTAGCTTCTTTTGTACCATTTTACCCATGCTTTTTCTTCGACAATACGGACAGGATTCTCTTGGTGGAAAATACACTTTATTACACACTCCACATTGATTTGCAATGAGATTGTATCTTTGTGGTATTTCTCTCCAAAAACGTGGTACTGCACCATCAGTCATTTTACATCGCCCCCAAAATATGAACAATACATGATGCACCGCCAGCTCCCACATTATGGGTAAGGCCTATTTTTGCATCCTTGATCTGTCTTTTATCAGCATCTCCCCTGAGTTGCATGACGATTTCAGCTATTTGACTAACACCTGTTGCACCAACTGGATGACCCTTTGCCTTTAGCCCCCCACTAGTGTTCACAGGAATATTACCATCAATGGTTGTAATTTTTTCATCAATTGCCTTTCCACCATCTCCTTTGTTAACAAAACCTAAGTCTTCAATAGCCAGAATTTCTGCGATTGTGAAACAATCATGTACCTCTGCAACATCAATGTCATTTGGATTAATTTTTGCTTGTTCATAGGCCATTTTGGCTGCATATTTTGTTGATTCAAATGTACATATATTATCACGACCATGAAGAGATAAGGTATCAGAGGCCTGCCCAGAGCCAATTATCTTTACAGGTTTATCAGTATAGTTTTTTGCCTTTTCAGCAGCACATAAAATAACCGCAGCAGCTCCATCAGAAACAGGTGAACAGTCCAGCATTCCTAGTGGATAAGCAGCAATTGGGGCTTTCATTACCTGCTCAAGAGTTATTGGTCTTTTAAATTGAGAATAGGGGTTTAATGCTCCATTTGCATGGTTTTTTACAGCAACTTGAGCGATTTGCTCCCTGGTTGTATTAAAATCATACATATGTCTTGTTGCAATCATTGCATATTCACCTGAAAAAGTTGCGCCAAAGAAAGCTTCCCACTCCTGATCAAGACCTGTAGCAAGAATATCGGTTGCCTCTGTACCAACCACATCAGTCATTTTTTCTACCCCGCCAACAACAACGATGTCGTTCAAACCTGATGCAACAGATAAATAGCCTTGTCTTATCGCCAAACCACCTGATGCACATGCACTTTCAACCCTGATGGATGGAATATGCATGTGAGCAAACCCTGCAGAATCAGCAACAAGTGCTCCAACGTGCTCTTGGCCTACGAATCTTCCGCCACTCATGGAGCCTATATAGAGAGCATCAATCTCACTACCAGATATACCTGAATCAATGATCGCCTTAGCTCCAGCCTCAGAGATAAGATTACGAAATGACTTATCCCAAAGTTCACCAAATTTTGTAAGTCCAATACCAATTATAGCAACTTCTCTAACCATATTATCAGTCCTCATATAATAAATCCCTAAATTGAGCATATGTAGAATAATCAATGTATTCCTTTGATTCAATAAGCTGGGATACCAGAGGGGCATTATGCACCTGAAGATCTTTTATTTTGTCTGTTACCGTTATATCAAATGCATCACTTCCAGCCCCAGATCCATAACTTGTCACAAATATCCTATCTCCAGGTTTTGCTACATCAAGAATGGATGCAAGGCCTATCATGGTTGCTCCAGAGTAGGTATTTCCGATTATGGGGCATAACAATCCTTGTTTAACCTGCTCAGTTGTAAAACCTATCATTTTAGCAACCTTCATAGGAAATTTACCATTGGGCTGATGAAAAACCGCGAAATTATAGTCCTCAGGTTTTGTATTTTGAAGTTCCATTAAATTTTTTGCATTGTTTGTTATATGTTTAAAATATGCAGGTGCACCAGTGAAACGCCCGCCATGTGAAGGATATTTTCTTCCTTCCCTTCTCCAAAAATCAGGGGTATCTGTTGTGTAAGAGCAAGTGTTGTTTATGTTTGCAATGACATTTTCCTTGCCAATGATAAATGCAGCACCACCAGCACTAGCAGCGTATTCAAGTGGATCGCCAGGAGCTGCCTGTGAGGTATCAGCACCTATAGCTATCCCATATCGTATCATATCAGATTTTACCAAGGCCATACAAGTTTGAATGGCAGCTGTCCCTGCTTTACAGGCAAATTCATAATCTGCAACCTTAATAACAGGTGTTGCACCAATTGCCTCACCAACTATTGTACCAGTTGGTTTCACAGCATAAGGGTGAGATTCACTTCCAACATAAATTGCACCAACATCCTGTGGATTTATATTGCTCCTTGATATCGCAGCTCTTGCAGCTTCAACACTTATTGTAGCAACATCTTGATCTGGAGATGGAACCGACTTTTCAATGATACCAAGACCTCCGGCAATAATCTCAGGATCCTTTCCCCAAGCATGTGCAATCTCGGAGGATTTTATTCGAAATCTTGGAATATGGGCTCCATAACTAACTATACCTACATCAGCCATAAAAAATCACAATCTGCTACAATAATATTTTATATTTAAAATTGTCGATTTATAAATCGTTTAATAACGATTTATATTAAATATTACCACTTTAAACTCTGGCGTAATTCAATCATATGCAAATTAACACCCATCTCTTCAATTCTTAAAACATAAGCCTTACCTAATTGATCCTTAAGTTTATCAATAAAATATTTTCCAGCATCCTCGCCAAGAGATTTGACAATTCTATCAATTATTTTTTGAATGCTTCTACCAAGGTCAGATTGTCTAATTGATTCAATTTCCTCAGATACAATAATTGCATCCAGCCCCTCAGAAAAATGTAAACCATCGATCCTAATATTTTTTAAGAACTCAAATCTATCCTCAAATTCCTTAATAACATTGTTAATCATAACAATTGCATAACTCTCAGTACTTGATCTACTCAAAACCTCAACCAATGCCTTTAAAACATGTTTAACAACAGATGTCTGATTTAATAATATGATATCAAAATTAACGCCCATCTCCTCAAGTTTTAAAAGATATTCAGTGGTAAGAATATTTTTTATTTTCTCAACAATGTTCAAATTGTTTTTTTCACCAATATTATTATTTAATTCCTGAATGCATTTTTGAATTGAAACTCCAACTTTAGAAGCTGAAACCTGATCAACCTCATTATCAACTCTGACGACATCCACGTTTTGAATAGACCTTATGTCATTTACCTTGATATGTTTTAAAACAGGATTTTGAATCTGAAGCCTACTAACTGTTTCACTTAAAACCAAATAGGCTGAATCCCTGCCAATATTTCTATCAAGGATTTCGAAAACTGTTTTGAATACATTTTTCAAAATATCATGATTTTCAATTTTAAACATTGAAAAATCTTTTATCTCAGTTATAAATTTAAGCTGAAGATAATCTAAATCAACTCCGATATTTTTGATTGATTCAATGTAGGAAAATGGTAAATCCTCCTTAATTTCCCTAAGAAAATAATAACCAGCATTTTTGCCCATCTGTATTATAACGTTTTCTAAGAATTCTCTTAAAGTATTGCCAATTTTTTCTATTCCGACTTCATTGATTTCCTGATCAATAGTCACAATTTCAAAGACCTCTGTGTATTTTGTTCCTTTAATATGAACATATCTAAGAAAAGGATATTTCTCTGATAGTTTATCTATATCATCATTAACTATCAAATTTGCATAGGATTCAGAGGTTCTTCTACCCAATACTCCAATAGTAGATTTTAACATAAGACCAATTAGGTCTTTATTATCATACTGAGGCATCCCATATACCTATTGTCAATATCTTTTTTAATTATAGGTTCAATAAATTAACTATTTAAAAAATTTCTCATTAATTGTTGTCCCAAAATCCCCTGGTCCTAGCATAGGTCAATTCAGCCTTTAAAATATCCCGTAAAAACTTAATCTGAGATTCCTCTGAATTCTTCAAGTTTGTAAGATTATATTTTCTTAGAATACGTGCAGCTGTATCTGGTCCTATTCCCCTTCCAACTAGAGCAAGAATTGCAGGTCTTCCATAGTTAAGTATCAGACTTGCATTTTTATGAAGACGTTTTATTTCCTTTTCATCTTCCTTGGTTCTTTCCTTTTTCTTCAAGACCTTTGCTAGGTTCCTGTTATATCTTCTTAGAACAGCAATTTTTATTGCACCACAATTTGAGCATTTAGGATTATCAGATATCCTTGAGACCTTTGTGTCCCAAATTTTTTTACAGTTAATACAAACAAGAGATATTTCTGCATCATCAAGTCTGTTTTTCAAGGCAATCAAAATCGACCTGTCCGCACGTTTTGGGACCATCAGTCCACGAATTGATTCTAAACCGGCAAGAGATAAAGGTGATAGAGCCTGGATGTGGAATTTAATCTTACCATTTTGTATGTCGTCAAGAACCTTACTAGTATTTTCGATATCCATTCTTTCCCAAATGATCTTATCAATGGCCTCATCAAAAATTGGAGTGTTTTCAAATAGTGTTATTAATTTTCTAACCCCCACATTTTTTGAATCAAATTCCTTTCTGATTGCACCGAATTTTCTAGCAACATGAACAAGTTCCCATCTGATATATGTTGAATTCTTTAAAATGGTGTAAAGCAGATACTCAAGGTTCTCAGGTTTGATAGTAAAAAATATTTTTTTTATCCTCTCTGCTGATATATTGCTTGGAAGTTCAAGGTTTATTCTATATGCATCGCTGTTTATCCCAACACTTTCACCAAAATTTTGAGCTAGAATTGCTGATATAATTCTACCAATTGTTTCATTCACCTTTGTTCCAAAACATGCATTTATCACCACTGTCTTTTCCTCACAATCAATGGTGATTGTTTTATTATCTGGTATCACAAAACCCTGTTTTTTTTGGTTTTCAATGGACTTTATGAATTTATCCAGGCTTTTTTTATCACAGGGATATTGAGCTTTGATCTTATTAATAGACTTATTGGACCTTAATGCACCTACTTCCATGGCTACCTCAAATGGAATTGGTATGTCCTCACCTATCCAGGACGGAGCGTTTCCAATTTCTTTTGATTGTGAGACAAGGATTTTTTCATCATCGGTCTCAATTATTGACCAGGGCCTCCCTCTCAATATAAATTTAGCACCCACAAAACCATAATTTAAAATGAAACTCTCATCTAATTTACCTATTTTTTTCCGTGTGCTGATATCCACAACATTATATGTTATTTCATCTGGGATCATTGAAATATTGTCTAAAAAATAATGTCTGGTGTTGGTCCTTTTTATTATAAAATTATCCTCAATCCAAATACTTCTCTGGTCTTTCAATTGGTTTAATAAAATATTGAAATATGTCTGTTTTAAAGCATGGAATGGATAAGACCTTTTTATGATTTCATAAATTTTTTCTGACTTAATCTTTCCATTTTCAAGAACAATAGACATAATCTGATTTGTAAGAACAGTCAATGGATTCATTCTTATTTTTATCGGCTCGATTAAACCATTCAAAGCTCTTCGAGCAATTACCACACTCTCTGCAAAATCCTCAGGTGATGTGGCAATTATTAATCCCATCGATGTTTTTCCTATTCTATGGCCTGACCTTCCAACCCTTTGAACAATCCTCTTTACCTCTCTTGGTGAATTATATTGAATAACAAAATCGGTATTGCCAACATCTATACCAAGCTCAAGGGAAGACGTACAAATTAAAGATTTCAATTGGCCTTTTTTGAAATTATCCTCTGATTCAATCCTTGCGAGCTTAGATAGCGATCCATGATGGACATCAACGGAAAAATCCTTTTTCCACTGATGAAATCTTGAACCAAGTATCTCTGCACCATCCCTTGTATTGATAAATAATAAAGTAGAGACATGGGAATCAATAAGCTCTTTGCATCTTCGCAATGATGAAAAGGAGAACGGTTCAATGGATAATTTTTTTGCTTGGTCATAATCATTTTTCTCAATTGATGGTAATTCAACCTTGATATCAATATGCTTTGTTACGTCTACATCCAATATCTTGACATTTCTGAAATCACCATTTACATTTCCCCCAAGGAATCGCGCAACCTCTTCTGGTGAACCTACTGTTGCCGATAGGCCAATTCTTTGAAAGTCAGATCCTCTCATTTTTACAATTTCATATAATCTTTCAAGAGCCACAGATAATTGAGATCCTCTCTCATCATCAGCCAACTCATGTATTTCATCAATTATAACATATCTTACAATCTCCAAATATTTTCTTAATCGTTTACCTGTGAAAAGTATTTGAAAAGTCTCAGGTGTGGTAATCAGCATGTCTGGTGGAGATTTGCTTTGTTTGGCACGTTCACTTTGAGATGTATCTCCATGCCTAACAGAAATTTTTATATCAATTTTTTTTCCTAATTCAATGGTCCTTTGTAGCATATCTCTATTTAATGCTCTTAATGGTGTAATATAAAGTATTGATATTCCTTTTAATGTATTTCCAGAAATGTTTTCATTTTTCTTTAATTCTAAAAAATTATTGAAGATTGGTAGAAGTGCAGCCTCAGTTTTTCCAAGACCTGTTGGAGCAATAAGCAAAACGTTTGAACCATTAAGAATGGGTGGTATCGCAATTTTTTGTGGTTCAGTCGGTTCTTTTATGCCCTTATTTTTTAAGAAATCTTGAATATTTGGATTTAATTTCGAAAAAATACCAGGCATCTTGTTAGAGGCAATAATAGATGATATTTAGAATTTTCTACCTATTGTCTAGTATAGTAATTAATCTAAAATCGATAATTTTTTTATATTATCTTTTCATTAGTGGTTTTTAACTAATAACTTTAGGAGAAAAAAAATGAAAAAATCATTATCATATTTCTGGCTTTTTTTATCTCAAATATTTGTTTTTTATGCGGCTGCACTGATGAAAGTGATTTAGAATATTCGGTTGTTGGATCTTGGAAAACCGGTTTAATCCCAGATGTAGATGTTACTATACTTACTTTTAAATCAGATGGTAAAGCTGAGGATAGATTAGACCCTGGTGATGTGACGTCTACAGGTTCTTGGGAATTAAACGGCAATCAATTGACATTAAATTTATCTGATGGGGATAATGAATATATTTTTATTTTTAAAATTAAATTTGAAAATAATGGTAAGCTTCTTGTAGCTGAGGAAATTAGCAGCGGTAATGTTGAAACCTGGGAAAGAATAGAAGAGTAGAAATTAAAAATATTGTTACATGAACATTATTTTCTCAAAAATTCAAAAAATATGATTTTCCTCTAATTTATCGCACTTACATAGATTATACCCATTCCAAACCATGTAATAGCCAGTATGTAGAACCATGCAACTAGTATATCTAGTATTATTCCGATTCCTATAGTTACTAATGGTAAAATTATCAATAGCAATACCATTATTATTTGTTTTAATGTTTGTGAGATTGTTATCTCCATTTTTCATCACTTTTTATTTGATAATTTATTGCCATTAATGAAAATGTGTTATTTAAGCCTAATTGTTCTGAAATATATGTTAATCCTTTTTATATAATCTGTATTAAACCAGCATTTTAATAGGGTTTTTTATATCTTTATAAATAAAGATTTTTGTTGCATATTTTTCCATTAAACATTGTATTAAGAAAATAATAAATTAATAAATCAAATATTTATTTTATATAATAAAACTATTTAGTAGATATGTAAATGTTAGATATGAAAAGAGAGATAATTATATTTGCCAATAGATTTATAACGATTCTTATGTTATAGATATTTAATTAGTGGGGGTAAATTTCATGAGGGAATTAAAGAAACCTAAATTAATGTTAAAAGCTAGTATTTTAACCTTTATTCTTGTGTTGACCTCTTTTGCAAATTTAGCAAATGCCGATTCGAATATTAAAAATGTAGATCAGGCTGTAGATTATATTATGCAGACAGTTCCAATTGATTTTGATGAAGTTCTTTTATTTGTCTGGAGCGATGTTTCAGAGGGCGAAGAAATCCACAGCCTACGTGATTTCATAGCCAAAACACCAGATGACGGATATGTATTTTATATCGACCTTCATCCACAGGCAAATATATTCCATCCTGTGAAGTATATTTTCTTATCAGAATCAAAAGAATTGGCCATTTTTGACTCTGATTGTGCACCACTCAATTATGATGACTATCAGATCATAGAAACAGAGATGGGCCTTGTCTTCTTGTCTGCAGAAAATAGAATAGCACCTATACCAGATTCAGATACATCTCCTTTAGATGATGAGAGGGGTGATGTAAGATATGCTGTTTTAATGAATGGTGGATATGGGTCAGGTTCCAATCATATCAGATACTGGAATGACCTATCAAACATCTATATCACACTTAACCATGTTTATGATTATCCTGATGAAAACATTATAGTTCTTTGTTCAGATGGGCTGGATTCATCACCTGATCAATCAAATGGTCAGAACTCACCACCGGATCTGGATGATGATGGGGACGATGACATAATGTATTCTTGTGTTTTATCAAATGTTGATATGGTATTTGAGGAACTAGCAGATACTCTAACAGCTGGTAGTGAACTTTTCATCTTTACAACAGACCATGGAAGTAGTAATGGCGGTTGGAATACACTTTTCAATCTTTGGAATGCAGAAGAACTAACAGATGCGCATTTCGCAGAATTATTAGATGCCCTACCAAACTGTGAGATTGTTTGTACTTTTGAACCCTGTTTTTCAGGTGGGTTCTTGGATGATGTGGTTGTTTCACCAGGGCCAAGGGTTGCATCTTCTGCTTGTCGACATGATGAGTATTCCTGGGCAATGGGCAACCTTGAATATGATGAATATGCCTTTCATTGGACAGCCGCAGTTAAAGGGGAGGATGCCTATGGAGAACCAGTTGATGCCGACTTCAATCAGGATGGTTTTATAACAATGGATGAGGCGTTCGAATATGCAGAAGAGAATGATGCAGCCTCTGAATCTCCACAATATGGTGATTACCCTGAAGGAATTGGAGCAGAGATAACCCTTTGGAAGGGTAGTGACCCCCCTGAGACCCCGACGATTCCAGAGGGGCCGGATGAGTGGATATTATATGTTGATACCACCTTTTCAAGTACAACAACTGATCCTGAAGGAAACAGTGTATATTATAAATTTGACTGGGGAGATGGAACTACATCTGAATGGGCAGGTCCTTATGGGTCTGGTCAAACCGGAGAAGCATCGCATAACTGGACTGAACTTGGAGAATACGAGATAAAGGTTATTGCAAAGGATGAGAATGATGTTGAGAGCAATTGGTCTGAGCCAACAACATTAACCATTGTTGAAAATGAGCCACCAGATAAACCTGTCATCAAAGGACCATCAATTGGGAGGACTAAAACAGAGATAATGTTCACATTTTCTGCTTCAGATTACGAAGGACATGATGTATATTTGCTAATCTCTTGGGGAGATGGAGACCTGCAACCATGGGATGGACCATATGCAGCAGATGAGGAAGTTACATTCGGTCATGCATATGACACAACTGGAGACTACACAATTGCAGTAAAGGCAAAGGACCAGTATAATGCAAGAAGCTCTCAGAGTAATTTCAAGTTGAAGATCTCAAACAGCAGAGAGAAAAACAGTATATTATCCATGAGGTTCATTGAATACATCAAAGATATGCTTCCAAATATATATCAGATTTTCAGATATATTGCAACCATTTAATTGCAAAAATACCTCATCTTTTTTTTCTTAATTTTAAATATACATTATACAATTATTTTATATCCTTAACCTTACCAAGACTGGCCCCATCTAAAAGATAGATCTGGGCGTTTTCAATATCTATGATTTTACCAAAAGGACCAACAATGCCATCATGATTTATGGCAGACCCGCCACACAAAGGATTAAAGGCAGGCATAATCAGTAAGTCGTTGATTTTAGATTCAGGGTATTTTTCCTTTAACTTTTTTTTGATAAAATGGCCTTTTACCCAACATGGCTCAAAGGTCTTGAAATTCATTCTATCCATGAACATAACAGTTGGATGGGTATGTGCC
>Ga0272442_10011308_pt1 | contig 10895 bp, 9 predicted proteins | sample SSMForm2O_FD_200262 | JGI IMG/M metagenome (GOLD analysis project Ga0272442, IMG submission 200262) | Marine sediment archaeal communities from Little Sippewissett salt marsh, Falmouth, MA, United States - SSM-Form-2O | ecosystem: Environmental > Aquatic > Marine > Wetlands > Sediment ... | reverse complement strand
AGGAAATAATTGACGGTTCGCTGTCTAAAATCGATGGTCTGGAGATCAGAAAAAACTATCCTCTCTCCCGTCTCACATCTATCGGTACCGGCGGCAGGGCGAAGATTTATCTTTCCGTGGCGCGCATCGGCGCACTGAAAGAGGCGATGAAGCTGATCTGCGGTCCCTTCCTGATCCTGGGAAGCGGCACAAACATTCTGATCAGCGACCGGGATTTTCCGGGGGTGATCATTCACCTGTCAGACGGGTTTTGCCGCCTGCGCATACAGGGTGACAGGATTGCCTGCGGCGCAGCGGTTCCGCTGGCCCGCCTGGTGAAAAAAGCGATTGAGAACTCGTTCGCCGGGTTCGAGGAATTGAGCGGTGTGCCGGGCTCGGTGGGCGGTGCTGCGGCAATGAATGCTGGAACGCATATCACTGAACTCGGCGATCTGGTGGAAACACTCTGGATGATAGATACAACGGGAAAGAGGCGCGCTTTCAGCCGCGGTGCAATCCGGAAGAAATACCGCAGCAGCCTGGCTCCCGTGCCGGGAGTGATCGCTTCGCTGAGCTTCCGCAGGCTGCCGGGCGGCGAGCAGCGCCGGCAGGCCGAGCGGGCCGAATCTCTGGCTGACGGGCGAAAGCTCAAGCACCCTTGGCGCGAACGTACTTTCGGCTCGACTTTCAAAAATCCGCCGGGCAAGATCGCCGCCGGGCTTATCGATAAAGCCGGACTGAAAGGTTATTGCATCGGTGGAGCGCGGGTCAGCCCGCTTCATGCCCAGTTTATCGAAAACAACCGGGGCGCCAGCGCACTCGATATCCTCGCACTGATCAAACATGTCAGGCAAGTCGTGCAGGAACGCTCCGGCGTGCTCCTGGAGCCGGAAGTGAAGCTTGCCGGGTTTACGGCAGAAGAGCTGGGAGAGTTGGCGCAGTATGCCGTGTCAGTTGTCAATAAATCTGCCAGTCACCAGTGAACCTTAAAAACAGAGGACGCAAATGGCAGCCAGAAAAAGTACCAAAGCTCTGAAGAGTTACCGGTCACTAAAAAGAAACCGCAGCAGGAGAAGCGGGTTCAAAGCCGTTGTCCTCATTTTTGCAACAGTCTGCTCCGCTTACGCTGCCTACAAACTCGATGTCAACGGTTATTTCACGATCAAGCAGATCGAAGTGAGCCGGACTGATTTCATTGCCGGGGCGAGCCTCGATTCACTCTGCCGGAGCCTCTTTCTGGGGCAAAGCATGCTCTCGAACCTGAATGATGAAAAAAGGGAGCTTTCCAGGCTGGCCTTTGTCAAAAATGTGCGCTACCTGAGAAAATTTCCTGACCGGCTCCGGATACAGGTCGAGGAGCGCCGGCCGGTTGCCCTGGCCAATGTGGGCGAGCTGCTGCCCGTGGACCCGGAGGGCTACGTTCTCCCGCTGGAGATCGACCGTTACGCCCTCGAACTGCCGATTATCACACCCCGCAGTGTCGTTGCGCTCTACCACGAGGAAGACAGCGGCGCAAAACGGCTTGACAAAGAGGGCCGCCAGCTCCTTCAGGCTGTCATGACTCTCAACAGGCTGGCTCCGGAGATGGCCTCCAGGATCAGTGAGTACACAATCAACGAACAGGGCAAGATCACGATAGTAACGATGGAGCAGGGGCTGAGAGTGGTAATGGGCAAGTGGGTTAAACGCAGCAACCTGGACTATCTGAAATGGATGCTCGAAGAGCTTGCAACTCGCCCTGATATACCTGAACTGGTCGATCTGAGTTTCGAGGGACAGATCATCGTAAAAAGCAGGAAAGACGGTTGATTATCGAGATTTCAAAAAAGCGGATCAAACCATAAAACAAGCAGATGATTCCGCACGCCTGACAGGGAGGTTGGATTTCGGTGACATTCGGCCGGCGGTCCCGTGGCGGAATCAATAAAACTTATCCTCGCCGACCGTTTGAGGAGGACCGATGGCGAAAGACGATGTAATAGTGGGCCTCGACATTGGAACCACGAAAATATGCGCGATAATTGCGGAGCAAGCCGAGGACGAGGAAAATTTAAAAATTGTCGGTGTGGGGACGACCAGGAGCGACGGTCTGCGCCGGGGCGTGGTTGTGAACATTGAAAAGACCGTGCAGTCGATCACCAAGGCTATCGAGGAAGCCGAGCTGATGGCCGGAGTCGAGATCAAGGGAGTCTATGCGGGGATCGCAGGGGACCATATCCGCTCGATTAACAGCAAGGGCATAATCGCCGTCTCCCGGGAGCACTCGGATATCACCCAGGATGACGTACGGCGGGTGATCGAGGCCGCCCAGGCCGCGCATATCCCGATGGAGCGCGAGGTGATCCACGTGATTCCCCAGGAATTCATCGTGGACGACCAGCGAGGAATCCGTGACCCGGTAGGGATGAGCGGAATCAGGCTGGAGACCGAGGTGCATATTGTCACCGGCGCGGTGGCCTCGGCCCAGAACATAGTGAAAAGTATCCACCGGGCAGGTTTCGAAGTCTACGACCTCGTGCTGGAACCCCTTGCCGCGAGTTACTCCGTGCTTTCCGAAGATGAAAAGGATCTCGGGGTGGCTATTTTCGATATCGGCGGAGGGACCACGGACATCGCCTTTTTCTCCAGGGGCAGCATCCGCCACACCAGCGTGATCGGTCTGGCCGGGGACAACCTGACCAATGATATCGCCATCGGGCTGCGCACCCCGGCGCACAAGGCGCGGGAGATCAAGGAGAAGCATGGCTGCGCTATGGCTTCGATGGTCGAAGCCCAGGAAATGATAAACGTACCCAGCGCTGCCTACCACACCGAACGCCAGGTATCAAGGCAGCTTCTGGCCTCGATTATCCAGCCCCGGATGGAGGAAATTCTGGGCCTTGCCTTTCGCGAGATAGAAGATTTCAGCGACCTGATGGCTGCCGGTATCGTCCTGGTCGGGGGCACCAGCGGACTGAAAGGGATCGTGGAGCTCTGCGAGGATCTTACCAAGCTCCCGGTCCGGGTCGGCAAGCCCCAGGGTATCACCGGGCTGGTCAACATGGTCGACGAGCCCAAATTCGCCACCGGCGTGGGCCTGGTGATGTACGGCTGCCAGCAGGCGCCCGGTGAAGTTCGGTTTCACGGCGACGAAAGCTCGATCTTTAATAAAATCCTCGAACGGATGAAACAGTGGCTGACTGAACTCTGGTAATTAAACTTTTCCTTAATCCAGACCTGAGGTCATTAACCTTAAACAGCGGGAGCAGGTCAATGACGACTTTCGAGTTTTCAGATGTACAGGAACAGATGGCCCGGTTAACTGTCATCGGACTAGGCGGCGCCGGAGGAAACGCCATCAACCATATGATAGCCTCCGAGATGAAAGGGGTAGATTTTATCGCCTGCAACACCGACGTTCAGGCTCTTTCGATCAACAAGGCCCAGTATAAAATCCAGATCGGCAGAGAACTGACCAAGGGCCTGGGCTCCGGAGGCCAGCCCGAGATCGGCAGGCAGGCGATCGAAGAAAATCGCGAGGACGTGGCCCAGGTGATCGACGAGTCGGACATGGTCTTTATCACCGCCGGTATGGGCGGTGGAACCGGCACGGGGTCCGCGCCGGTGGTGGCTGAGATCGCCCGTGAGCACGGCGCGCTCACGATCGGAGTAGTGACCAGGCCATTCATCTTCGAGGGCCGCAAAAGGATCAAGCAGGCAGAGATGGGCATTGCAGAGCTGCGCAAGTATGTCGATACGATAATTATCGTGCCTAACCAGAGGCTGCTCGGCCTGGTCGGAAAAAACACGACTTTCCCGGAAGCCCTTCAGATCGCGGACAATATCCTTTACTACGCCTGCCAGGGTATCTCGGAACTGATTACCACCCCGGCGCTGGTCAATCTCGATTTCGCCGATGTAAAAGCGATCATGGCGGATATGGGAGACGCCCTGATGGGTACCGGCTTCGCCTCAGGCGAGTACCGCGCCAGCGAGGCTGCGCAGGAAGCGATCAGCTCTCCACTGTTGGAGGAGGTCCAGATCAAGGGCGCCCGCGGCGTGCTGGTCAATATCACCGGCGGCTCGGATCTCACCCTTCACGAAGTCAACGACGCCAACAACGTCATCTATGAGGCTGCCGGGGACGAGGCCAATATCATCTTCGGCGCTGCAATCGACGGGTCGATGAACGGCCAGGTCCGTGTTACCGTAATCGCCACCGGTTTCGGCGAAAAAGGCCAACAGGCGAAGGCCAACAAGAACCTGCTGGAAAAAGACAAAGACAACATTCTCGAATTCGACAAGGCGATAAACGATGATACGACCGTCTCCTCCGGGCACGTGACTTCATCCTCGATCGTCACGGGCGCCGAGAAAGGAAACAACTCCACCGGCACCTCGATTCCTACGAAGAGCAAGCCCTATCCCCTGACTCTGGATGAGCTTGAGATTCCGACATTTATTCGCAGGCAGGTTGACTGATTTTCAATCGACCTGCCGGGAGGGAACGGTTATTTTCCATTCAGCCTGAACTCTAACGGAGCGAAAGTGTCTGGCTCTTTGCGCATTCCAAGGCTTGTCAAGCCGGTAGTGGCGGCTATGTCGGCCGACCGGGAGCTTATCCCGCAGGCAACCGGTCGGATAAGTGAAATCCTGGGCGAGGTGGACCTGCAAAGCCCGGCCTTTGTATTCGATTTCTCGGACTACTACCGCGCAGAGATGGGCGCGCCGCTGTTCAAACAGTTATTCAGCTTTCGCCGGCTGCAAAAACCTGAATGCCTGGCCGGGCTCAAGAGAAAAACCGCAGCCTGTGAAAGAATGCACCGCAGCCCCGGTGGAGGCCGGCTGGTCAACCTCGACCCCGGCTACTGGTCGGACGCAAAACTGGTGCTGGCTTCAACCAAGAATTACTCGCACCGGATCAGTATCGGCAGACGGGTATTTGCTGAAATAACCCTGCGCTATCACAAGGGCGAGCTTCAGCCGATGGAATGGACTTACCCGGACTACAAAACAGCCCTGGCAATGGAGTTTTTCGGGAAGGTACGCAAAATTTATCTTCAACAGATAACACGATCTTGAATTCGGCAGCCCGGGCGCAGCAACTTTTTTACCGGACTTGATTTAATCCGGATGCCCGGCTATTTTATTCGAGTCGATAACAGGTCTTTTAAAAAATGATCAGAGACATGAAAAATCTATCCTCCAAGCGCAGGCGAATCCATCTGGAAAGGGAACCGAAGATTGGATTCAGACTTCGGGCTGCACTGCCTGTCCTGCTGGCCATAATCTGCCTGATCTCAATCTCTGCGGTTTACATAAATTCCAAGAGCGATCCACGGATCCAAACCGGCCTGGAACCGACTGCCGGGCATACGCTCGAAACAGCAGAGCAACAGGGTGAACAAACCGCTGTCAGCGCCTCCTTGGCCGGTGAAAGCAAGGCAGATAAATATCTCCATGCTGAAGATAAAGTGAAAAGCGGCGACACGTTCGAAACGATCCTGCTGCGTAACGGCATAGACCGGGAACACATGTTTCCGCTTCTTGCAGCGGCCAAGCCTGCACACAACCTTAACCGGGTGATGGTGGGCCGCAGCTTCAGGTTTGCATTCCAGGACAGCCTGCTGGCCAGGCTCGCATACGAAATCGATGATGACCAGACCCTTATTATCACCCGCCTCGACTCCGCCAACTGGAGCGCTGATATCGAGGAAACTGTTTACCAGCTCCGCGAGCGCGAGGTAAGCGGCCGGATCGAAAGCTCGCTTTATGAAACAGTGATGGAAACCTGCTCCAATGCCGAGCTGGCCATGCTGCTGAGCGATATTTACGCCTGGCAGATAGATTTTTACAGCGATATCCGCAAAGGGGATAATTTCAGGATCATTTACGAAGAAAAGGTTCACCCGAAAGGCACGAGCAAGATCGGGAAAATACTGGCAGCAGTGTTCAACAATGACGGTAAGACATTATTGGCCATCCGCTATACCAATGCGGACAGCACTGTGGACTATTTCGATCTGGAGGGAAACAGCCTGCGCCGCAAGTTCCTGGCTTCGCCTTTCAGGTACAGGCCCCGCATTTCGAGCCGTTTCAGTTACCGCAGGTTCCATCCCATACTGAAAAAATACCGGCCCCACCTGGGGATAGATTACGCTGCGCCGACCGGCACGCCGGTGCTTGCCCTGGGCGACGGGAAAGTTGTCAAGCGCTCCTGGAACGGGGGGTTCGGCAGATACATCCTTCTCAAGCACAACGGGATGTACTCGACCTCATACGGCCATCTCTCACGCTACGCCAGGGGGATCAAAGCAGGCGACAACGTAGCCCAGGGCCAGGTGATCGGCTATGTGGGCTCCACCGGGCTGTCCACCGGGCCGCACCTGGATTTCCGCTTCTTCAAAAACGGCAGCCCGGTAAATCCGCTAACCGTAGACATCCCGGCGGGCGAACCGATTCACGCCTCGGTGAAAGAGCGTTTCAACGCTTATCGTGATTATATGGCGGCCAGGCTGGAGATGATCGGCAAAGACCGATACGTTCCCTCGGTGGCAGCTTCAGGCAGAGGTGATATCTACGACCCACCCGCATCCAAAGACCGCGTATCTGAATAGCCCTGAGCCAAAACATCGGATAAAAAATTTTCAAAGAGGCTTCCGGAGTTTGAGCCTAGTGCGGAGGTCTGGCAGAGCGCACACCTGAGGCCGGCACCCAGCCGGTCAACTGGCCGGAAGCCACCTCGAACCAGAGATCGCTGTCAACTTCCACGTTGCCGAGTATTTTCACTGACTTCCCCCCCTCGATTGTCCCCCGGCTCCGGCCACCTTTGGCCCTACCTCCGGCCTCGCTCCAGACAACCAGCTTATCCACCGTGGTGGTGCCTGTGATAAAATGCCCCGGCGGCTTCCCCGTTGTAAGATTTTCCGTACCGAAGGAGCGGGTATTACTCGGCTCCAGGCCGTAGGTCCAGATATAAACCACCAGGAATACTATCAGCGCCGTATTGACCAGCACCAGTGCGAACACTATGCCGCGGTAATGCCTGGTGATAAAAGCAATATTGGCCAGCCTGCCTAACACTGAATTCATCCACTGACCTCACTTGCCCGAGACACGAGTTTCAGCCCTTTCGCCTGTGGCCGGACTCACACTTACTGACCAGAGTTTCCTCACCCAGGTGATAGGCGATGTAGCTGTACGAAAGGCTCTCGACCTCTCCGAACTCTCCGGGAGTCAATTGAGGCAGATCATCCGGCGAGGAGGGAAAACGCCTCAAACTTTTATAGATGAAGCGCAGGCCGTTGTAACTGACAAGGTTTGCCGCAGAGGTCCTGTCAGCCGTGAATTCAGGCGATTCGCAACACTCGCTGCACAGCGCCCCGCCCCGGGCCGGCACGAAACGGTATTTTTCGGCGCGGGACAGCCTGCAGCCGCACCTTACGCACTCGACCAGCTGCGGCTCATGTCCCAGAATGCTTGTCAGGCGCCAGCGGAAAGCGATTATCGCGGCTTTCAGGAAACCGCTGTTATTGCCGTGCCTGTCGGCCAGGGTCAGGAATCCGCGGATCAGTTCGAAAAGGTCCCTGCTTTCATGCTCCTCGTGGGTCACCGCCTTGAGCAGCTCCACCGCTTGATTGGCCGCCCAGAAAGCGTCCAGACTCTGCCTGATCCCGCTGAAATGGTTCTCCACATCCACGTCGCGCAGGGTGTAAAGCGATTTCCGCTCCCCCTTGCGGTAAATCACCCGCACCAGGTTGAATGTCTCCAGGCTGCCCAGGTACTTGCTTTTCAACCGGCGCGCGCCCTTGACCATGAACGACTGGCGGCCGTAATCCGGGGTGAGTGTCCAGACAACCCGGCTCGAATCGCTGTAGTTCACTCCTCCGAGGACAATTGCACTCTGATGTACGGGATTCATTATCGTTAACCGGTTCCAACGCAGCTAGTGTAAGAGAAGTAAAGCGCTCAAACCCAGCAGGAGGAAAAAGCCCAGCATGTCGGTGATATTGTGCACGACACTGGATGAAACCGTCGGATCAAAACCGAATGCCTTCAAGGCGATCGGCATGAAAGCGCCGATGAAAGCGGCCACTGTCATGGAGATCCAGGCGGCCACTCCGACGATCAGGGCCAGGGAAACATCTCCTTTCACCAGATAGGCAAGCACCAAAACCAGCAGACTGATCACCAGACCGTTCATCAGACCCACCAACGCCTCGTGCATCAGCACCCGCCGCCTGCGCTCACTGATCGCCTCCTCCAGGATCATGCGCCTCAGAGTGACTGCCAGGCTCTGAGTAGAGACATTGCCGCCGATACCGGCCACGATAGGTAAAAACATGGCAAGTATCACTTCCTGCTCCAGCACATCGATATAAAGCCTGATTATCTGGGCAGAGATAAAAAGCAGCCCCAGGTTGAGACAGAGCCAGGGCAGGCGGCTCCGCACGGAATGAAACATTCCCACTGTCTCCACGCTCTCGCTCTCATCCACACCGCTCATCCGGAAAAGGTCCTCGGTAGCCTCCTCTTCCAGGATATCTATCACGTCATCCACAGTCACCCGGCCAAGCAGTCTTCCGTCATTATTCACCACAGGGATAGAAACCAGGTTATAACGCCCCAGCAGCCTGGCGACCTCCTCCTGATCCATTTCCGGCGGAACGCTGTTCACTTCAGTATTCATAATCTCAGAGACATGAACTTGCGGGTCCGCCAGGATCAAGTCCCTTACAGAAATGGTACCCCGCAGGTTGCGTCTGCGGTCTATCACGTGAACCGTGAAAAATTCTATCTCCTGTCCCTGGCTTCTGACTTCTCTAATCGCCTCGCGTGCGGTGAGCCTCATATCGACCGAGACAAGCTCCGCGGTCATCACTCCGCCAGCTGTATCCTCCCCGTATTGCATCAGGCTCTGGATCTCTTTGCGGTCCTCCTTGTCGATTACGCTCATCACCCGCTGAGCCTCTTGTTCGCTGAGTTCCTGGACGATATCGGTAGCATCATCATCCGGGAGCTCCTCGAAAACCTCATGGATGGTCTGATCATCCATGGCCTTGATCAGCTCTTCCTGGTCCTGATCGCGGGTTTCTGCGAGGGTCTGGGAGGCGATTTCCGCAGGCAGGAGGCTGAAAAAGTTCTTGCGCTCCTGCTCATCCAACTGCTCGATTATATCAGCCAGGTCTGCCGGGTGTGTTGCCTCGATCAATTCAACCAGTCCCTTCCGGCCGGATTCTCCAAGATCGAGCAACCTTCTTACTTCCTCAAGGGTCAATTCCATATCCAGTTCTCAATTCAAGCTGAAGTTTATATTCAGGAAAACGCTTAATCTCATTCTTCTTGCTCGCCGATAGTCTGTATTTCCCCGCCCTCCTGGTCCCGATCAATCCCCCTCCGGTCCATTTGCCGCAGCCTCAAGCTTTCGACCCGCTTGAGCGTGGCTTCCAGCACGGTGATTCTCAGCGAGCCCATCTGGAACCTCTCGCCCGCCTCCGGAATCCGGCCCAGGTGGGATACCAGAAGTCCGCCAATCGTTTCCACCTCCAGGCTTTTTTCCGGCAGATCAATCTTTTCGGCAATCTCGTCCAGCCGGGTGCGGCCGTCAACGATGAAGCTGTTGTCCCGGGCCATCCTGAGCAGAGTCCCGTCGGTATCGTGAACATCATGAATATCGCCAACCAGCTCCTCGAGCAGATTCTCCAGAGTGGCGATACCCGCAGTGCCGCCGTATTCATCGAGAACCACGGCAAGATGGCACCGCTTGTGGCGCATTTCATAGAACAGGCTGTCGCACTTGCGGGTCTCCGGAGTGAATATCACCGGATGAATCAGCAGTTCCTCTTCCTTTTTGCCCCCTCCCAGAAGGTCCACCACGTGCACTATTCCGGTTATATGATCCAGAGACTCCTCGTAAACCGGTATCCGGGAAAAGTTGCTCTGGTTCATTTTCCCGGCGATCTCATCGATCGACGAGCCTTTCTCCACAGCGACGATTTCCGTGCGGGGAGTCATTACCTCGCGCACGCTGGATTCACTGAAATTAAACACGCCGGATATATAACTTCTTTCCCCCTCGTCCAGAACGCCAGTGTGTTCGCTCTCGATCAGCACCCGCTGAATGTTCTTTCGCGTAAAAATCCGCTCGCGTTCCTGTTTTTTGACCCCGACCAATCTGAGAAGCTGATAACTGATCAGGTCCGTTACTTTGGCGACCGGGATCAGCAGATAATGGCTCACGAGCAGCGGGGTTGTCAACAGAGGCAATAGTTTTCCCGCATATTCCCTGGCCACGGTCTTGGGAATCACCTCCCCGAAAAACAATGTGGGCGGGATTACGATAGCCGGGATCACCAGCGCTGTAACCAGGATCGAAAGGGGCTGCCGCGAGGGAAAAAGCCCCAGGATCAGATCGGCGATCAGCACCGTGGCAATCACATTCATCAGATTGTTGCCGATAAGCAGGGTGGAAAGAATATCGCCCGGCCTGTTCAGGAACTTATCCACCAGCCTGGCCAGGCGGCCCTCTTTCTCCAGCCAGCTCTGCAGCTTGACCTTGTTGACCGAGATGATAGCGGTCTCCGTGCCGCTGAAAAAAGCGCTTCCCAGCAGAGCGAGCAGGATCAGCCATATCTGAATATCAATCACGGTTTCCTCACAATGATTCCGGTTCAGCTTTCTTCCGCACTGTTTTCAGCCGCGGGCCCCTCTTGCGGTTCACCGAGCCGCTCGATTCGCACTTTCCAGATCCGGCGTTTGGAAAGCTTTGTGATAAGGAAGCGAAAAGCCTGATAATCGAAATATTCTCCCGGATGAGGCAGCCGGCCGAATTTGGTGAAAACAAATCCTCCCAGCGTTTCATATCCCTCCCCATCCAGCTCCAGCCCGAGTCGCTCAGAAAGATCCTCTATGTTGATCTTTCCGTCCACCAGGTAAGT
>Ga0272442_10011307_pt1 | contig 10896 bp, 9 predicted proteins | sample SSMForm2O_FD_200262 | JGI IMG/M metagenome (GOLD analysis project Ga0272442, IMG submission 200262) | Marine sediment archaeal communities from Little Sippewissett salt marsh, Falmouth, MA, United States - SSM-Form-2O | ecosystem: Environmental > Aquatic > Marine > Wetlands > Sediment ... | reverse complement strand
CAGCACAAGCAGCGCTGACCACGGAGCGTGCACAACCACGTCTCGGCAAAGCCTGTGGGCAACGGCGCCTAGACTCTCAGGCACCTGGTGGCCCCTATGAGTTCACACAGGATGTCAACGGCGGCCTCCATGCGAGTCCTCAGTCTGCTGCCTCCACCTGCTTGCGCAGCCACGCTAGACTGCCTACCCTCTCCTTGACCATCGCTCCCTCCTCGGTGCCGATCACTGTCGGCGTCTTGTTGATTCCCGAAGATGGTAGCGATGGTCGCCTTTCTCATCGCCCTGCCTCCCTCATCCGTACACCACACCACTGGACTCTAACGATGCGGCAGGGAACTTCGCCGACCCGTCCGACACGCTCTGAACCTCCCTTGAGGTGAAAGGGGCTCCCGGATAGGCTTACAGCCGTCAGTCGGGAGGTCGGGATGAAGACGGTGGTGTTGTCGGCGCTCGGCGAGGAGGAGCGGGCTGTGGAGGTGACGAGCAGGCTCGAGGGGCTGCTCCGCGAGCGGGAGGACGAGGTTCAGTGGCTGGAGCTGTCGGGGGCGGATGTGGGTCCGTGCCTGGCGTGTAGCCGGTGCGCCAAGACGGGGGAGTGTGTGTTGCGGGACGAGATGACGGAGATCCTTCTGGAGATCGCGGAGTGCGATCGGCTCGTCCTCGCAACGCCGATCGTGTTTGGGGTGCACCATCCGCTGCTGAAGAAGGCGGTCGATCGGTTCCTCCCGCTTGCCGGGGAGCGGTTCACGATCCGGAGGGGCGAGATGCACCATCGGCCGCGGTTCCCGAAGCGCTTCTCCCTTCTGGGTGTCGGCTCGCTCGGTGCGGGCGCGGCGCCGGGGGAGGCGGAGACGTTCGAGCGGTTGATCGATCGTCACGCCGTCAACATCGACTGTCCCCGGCACGCGGCGGTAGTGCTGTGGGAGGGCGAGGACGCGGAAGGGGCGCTGCGTGAGGGGATCGAACGGACGAAGGGGCAGCGATGACGATCGCGTTGTTCGTCGGTTCGCCGCGTGCACGCTCGAACACCCGCTCGATCGCCGCGTTCCTGAGATCTCGCCTCGAGGAGCGCGGACAGCGGGTTGTCGTGTTGGACCCGAAGGGCGCGCGTCTGGACGCGGACGGGTTCTTGCCGGAGTCGATCGACGTCGCGCGCAACGCCGACACGCTCGTGATCCTGGCTCCGGTCTACCTCGACCTTCCGCCGCACGTGGCGCTCGCCTGGCTGCACGCGCTCTGGGAGAGGCGCGAGGCACTCGAGGGAGCCTCCCCGACGGTCTACGCGATCAGCCACTCCGGGTACTTCGAGCCGGTGCACAAGCGGGTGTCACTCGAAGCGCTCGAGCACTTCACCCGACGGATGGGATGGGCGTGGCGCGGCGGCCTCGCGTTCGGCGGAACCTCGCCGATCGACGGGAAGCCGCTCGAGGAGGCGGGGCCGTTCTCCAAGCGCGTCCGTCCTGCACTCGGAGCGCTCGCGGGTCTCATCGCCGAGGATCTCCCGGTCCCGGCGGACCTTGTCGGTGCAGCCGGAAGACCACCGGTCCCTCTACCGAAGCGGCTGGTCGTCTGGGTGATGAACGCGACCCTTCGCAGGCAGTAGCGGCACCTGTCCGATCTGCCCTGCTGGGGCGGTCCGGTTTCAGGCGGAAGAGCCACCCAGGCGACTCTTGAATCGGGATCGGTCCGTGCGTAGTGTTCGTGAATCCGCCCCTGGAGGAGGACACATGCGTGCGCGAGGATCCGAGTCGCATCCACCGGCCACCGGATTCGCCCACCTGGCGGTCGTCTACGTCTTCTGGGGAAGCACCTATCTGGCGATCCGGTTGGCCGTTCGTGAGGGAGCGGGCTTTTCCCCATTCGCGCTCGGTGCCAGCCGGGTTCTCGTGGCCGGCGTCGCGTTGCTCCTCTGGGGCGCGATGCGCGGCATGCGCGTGCGGCTGGAGCGATCGGAGATCCTCACGCTGGCGGCCTGCGGGTTGATGATGTGGTCCTGCGCGAACGGGTTGGTGAGCTGGGCCGAACAGCGGGCCGATTCGAGCTACGCCGCCCTCCTCGTCGGGATGGTCCCCCTGTGGTCGGCGGGAATCGGTGCGGTCCTCGATCGGCGCCGGCCGTCCTGGCGACTCACGCTCTCGCTCCTTGTCGGCTTCGCCGGTCTCGGGCTTCTGACGGCGCCTCGCCTTGCCCACGCCCAGGGGGCGGATGTGCTGTCGATCCTCGCGCTCGTCGCCGCTCCGGTCTTCTGGTCCGTCGGCTCGATCCTACAGACACGACGGCCGGTAGGGGTGACGCCGCTCGTCTCCGCCGGCTACCTGCATCTGTTCGGCGCGGCCGGCTTCCTGGTCCTGGCGCTCCTCTCGGGCGAGCCGCTTCCGACACCGACGCTCACCGCGTGGGGGGCGTGGGGGTACCTCGTGGTAGCGGGCTCGATCCTCGGATTCACCTCCTACATCAGGATCCTCCGCCTCCTACCGATGAGCGTCGCGATGACCTTCGCGTATGTGAACCCCGTCATCGCCGTGATCCTCGGCAGCCTGGTGCTGCGCGAGCCGCTCACCCCGCCGATCCTCGGCGGGATGGCCCTGATCCTCCTCGGCGTGTGGGGGGTCTTCCGCGAGAAGTACGGCGCAACGGGGTGAGTTTCGGGTGCATCGTGCGAAACTCGCAAGGCCCAAGCAGCATTGCCGGGCTCCCCAACCGATCCCCCAGCCAGCCGTGGCGCTTGCCGGAACCCTCCACCGTCGCTACTCTGATCGGACAAGACCCTAGGAAAGGACGATGCGAATGGACGATCGGATGGTTGCGTACTGCGGGATCGTCTGCACGGACTGCGATGCCTTCAAGGCGACGCAGGCGGAGGACATGAAGGCGCTGGAGCGGACCGCGAAGGAGACGTCGGAGCAGGCCGGCGTGGAGTTGACGGCTGCCGACATGATGTGCGACGGCTGCCTCGCGACGACCGGCCGGCAGATCGGCTACTGCCACGAGTGCGAAATCCGGCGCTGTGCCCTGCCCAGGCACATCGAGACCTGCGCCCACTGCGACAGCTTCGCCTGTGACAAGATCGAGGCCTTCTCCAACCCCGGCTCGGCCCACCGCAAGACCCTCGACAACATCCGCTCGTCGCTCAGCGCCTCGAACTAGCCGAGCTCTGCGACGCCCTGTTGCGGCCCACCCACCGCCACAGCCCGACCGGCACGTTCGCTCGCGGGACGCGCGCCATGTACGCCCGGTAGTCCTCTCCGAACTTGCTCACAAGACCCCGATCGGCCTTGATCATCGACAGGCGGTTCGTCAGGATCGCGATCCCGCCGGCAAGCAGGGTCGCCCAGTGCTGTGTAATGCACATCACAGCCACGGCGAGGAAGTCCCCAGCGAGGTACTGCGGGTGCCGCACAATCGCGTACAGTCCGGACGTCACCAGCTGGGTCGTGTGAACGTAGGTCCTCCCCTTGGTCACCCCGCCACGTCGATGGAACGCGAGGATCGGGACCCACCCGAGCACCGCGGAGAACGCGAAGGCACCCCAGCCGACCCACACCAGCCACCCGATGCTGCCGATCGGAACCACGAACAGAAGGGCGAGCACCGCCGCCAGCGCAACCCCCCAAACGATGTAGACGGCCGTCCAGACCGGACCGCCGAAGGCTCCTCCGTTATCGGACATGCAGACCTCCCGTCAAGTCCAGAACACTCGGATCCCACCATGCAACAACCGATCGCATCGTGCAACCCATCCTGCTCGACACCTGAGATCATACGATCGGAATGAGGGTCTGTCCCCCTGTGGCGGTATTGCGGAGCAGGCGGGGTCACTGAATCTCGCAAGATTCAATCAATTGACATGGGAGGAGGTTGACTTTGTTGGCTTTTCGCCTACAATCGATGGCGCAGTGCATACAAGAGGGATCGCTGAGACGCTCTTCCCTCAGGCACCGATTGCCACACTCTCTGAATCGGCCTCAGTCGGAGCGGCGGGTCTGCATCTCCGCGAGATCGCAAGACGGGCAGGGCTCAATGCGAAGACCGTCATGCACGAACTCCACGCGCTCCGCAATGCGGAGATCCTCGTCGCGAAGCGGATGGGAAATCAGGGAGTCTACCGTCTCAACCCGAGATGCCCGATCTACGATGAACTGCGATCCGAGGATGCGGTCACCCTCATGGCGCGATCTCGAGGGCGAGTTCGGCCATCGCGGAGAAGCCGCGCTCCCGTTGCTCGGAGGATGCCGCCGCGCCTCCGATCAGGCAGTCGCTCACCGTCAGGATCGAGAGCGCATCCACCTGGAACTTCGCGGCGAGGGTGTAGAGCGCCGCCGTCTCCATCTCGACGGCCAGAACGCCGAACGCCGCCCACGTCTTCCACCACTCGGGGTCGTCCTCGTAGAACGTGTCGGACGTCAGGACGCCTCCGACGCACACGTTCATCCCACGTTCCGTGGCGGCGCGATACGCCGCGAGCAGCAGCGGGAAGGTCGCCGTGGGGGCATAGTCCCGTCCGCCAAACCGAAACCGGTTGATTTGGGAGTCGGTCGACGCGGCCATCGCGAGGACGATGTCGCCGGTCTTCAGGTGGGGCTGCAGCCCTCCACTCGTGCCGACCCGGATCAGCGTCTTGACCCCGTAGTCGCGGATGAGCTCGTGGACGTAGATCGAGATCGACGGGACACCCATCCCTGTTCCCATTACCGAGACGCGCTTCCCGGCGTAGCCTCCCGTGTAGCCGAGCATCCCGCGGACCTCGTTGAAGCAGACGGCATCCTCCAGCAGCGTCTCCGCGATGAACCTCGCCCTCCGAGGATCTCCGGGCAACAGGATCGTCGGAGCGATCTGCCCCGGCTCCGCACCGATGTGTATGCTCATGGGCCGCCTCCTTGGGCCATTCCAGAGAATCCTCTGTCATCGTACCACACGACGCCTTGGCGGAACACGAACCCGTTCGTCGTCCGCGCCCGGCAAGAGCAACCGCTGAAGGCCGGGCCGAATCGCGGGCGACTGCGCGAAAACGGAACACAGTATCGAGAGGAGGATGCGATGGCAGATCCGTTCCTTGGAGAGATCCGGGCGTTCGCCATCAACAAGACCCCCAGAGATTGGGCGCCCTGCAGTGGGCAGCTTCTCAGCATCAGCGACTACCCGGCACTGTTCGGCCTTCTCGGAACCACCTACGGCGGAGACGGCCGGGTGACGTTCGGCCTTCCGAACCTCACCGGTCGGGTCGCGGTCGGCGACGGTCACGGAGAGGGGTTGACACCGCGACGTCGGCGAGACTGGGGAGGGACCGAGGCGCTCCCGATGACCGAGGCGACCCTCGCGTCCCACCGGCATACGCGACGCGGGACTTCGACCACGGGTACCATCAGGGAGCCGAGCGGAGCGATGTTCGCCAACCTCCGCAAGAGCGTCTACCGGAAAGAGGCCGGGGGCACCGGCACGGTCACCGTCCGCAGCGACGACGCCAATGAGGATCCCTACACGTTCCAGGTTCGAGGAACCGGAACCGCGGCGCCCGAGATCGACGTGCAGCGTCCCGGCGTTACCTCGATCGCCGACGGAGGAACCGACGCTCAGGGCAGCAAGGTCGCGGGCGCTCAAGTCACCCTCATCTACAGCGTGCACAACAACGGCACGGCCGCGATCAACGTGGCCAACATCACCAGCACCAACGCCAGCAACGTCAGTGTGGACAGCATCTCGCCGACCAACTTCACGGTGCCTTCCGGTGGCGGCGCGGCCACCTTCGACGTCAGGTACACGCCAAACGCGTGGGGCGCATTCGGCTTCGAGCTGGACATCGCCAACGACGACGGGGATGAGAACCCCTACGATGTCACGGTGAGCGGAACGGTGACCGACAAGGGCGACATCAGCGGCGACGGCGTGGTCGACATCATCGACGCCCGGCTCTGCCTGCAGATCGCGAAGGGAGTCCTCCCGGGCACCTCGGATCAACGCGCCGCAGCGGACGTCGACAACGACGGCGACGTAGACATGGACGACGCGATCGCCATCGCGGAGTTCATCATCGGGATCCGGACGACGCTTCCGTAGGACTGGATTGTGCCCACTGGCCTCCGCGTTCGGGGCCGACGTCAGGCCCTGGGCTTCGGCGTCACGCGGAGAGAGAACCTTCCGTCGCCCCCCCGGTGGCCGACTCGTCCCACGAGCATCACGAGCAGGCCGAGCGCCGCGATGCCGGCCATGACGAGGAACATCCCCTTGAAGCCGATGATCGGCACCGTGGCACCGGCGATCAGCGGTCCGAACAACCCACCCAGCCCACGAGACGATTCGTAGAGGCCCATCATCTGTCCGTGACGCTCTTGCGGAACGCGGTCGCCGATGTGCGCGGTCGCGCCGACGTACATCGAGCTGAACGCGAACCCGAGGGTGACGTAGCCGGCGACCACGCCGAAGACGTTCGCCGCGAAGACAAAGACGAGCGGCGTCAGGACGGACAGCGTGAAACCCAGCATGAAGATCGGTCGCCGGCCGACCCAATCGGCGAGGCGGCCGAAGATCAGGAGGGCGATCACCTGCGTCGCCGTGTTCGCCGCGCTCACCGCGCCCATGACCCCAGGGGTGATTCCGATCGAGTCCATGTAGACGTAGAGGAGCGCGAACGTGCCGAACGTCGCCATCTGCCGGAGCATGGTCGCGAGGAAGAGGTCGACGACGCCGGCGGAGAGGACCGCCTTCCAGGCCCGCACCTTCTCTCTTGGAGGCACGGGATTCTCCGAGGGCAGGAGCCCGAGCAGCAGCAGCGCGATCAACGGGAGCGAGGCACAGAGCACGTAGGCGAAACGGAATCCAAGCAGTTCGAGCACGACGCCGGCCGCGACGTTCCCCGCGGCGAAGCCGAACGCCCTCGCCGACGAGATGTACGAGAGGTTCTTGCCTCGGCGCTCGACTTGACTCACCGCGGAGATGACCGCGATCGACACGGCGCTGAACCCCGCGAAGAAGAGGGATCGAAACATCGCCGTCCCGAGAACGACGCCCGTCGACGGAAGCAGGATCAGAACACCGATCAGAATCGCGAGGCCGAGGGCGAGCAAAGCGAGAAGACGCCGGCGCTTCACGTGGTCCGAGACGGTTCCCCACAGCCACGACCCGACGAGCAGTCCGATCGAGTTGAACGTCGCCACCAACCCGATGAGGAACGTCGACGCGCCGAAGGACTTCAGGTACAGCTGAACGACGAGTCCAAGGCCGCCGACCGCGGTCGCCATGAAGAACCCCGACGACGCGAGCGGGATCGTCCGCCGTCGTCCGGCACGTGAAGCATCAAGTGGCACCTCGGGATGCGGGTCCACGCCGGCGGACAGAGTACTGCGCCGGTTGGTTCCGATCCATCAGAACGGACGGATGTCCCACCAAACGTAGGGGCTGCAGCCGAATCCATCCGTGACAGGGCTCGAGCACCGTCTCCGAGAGGACCCCTAGGCTCGAATCGAGAGATCGGAGATCCGTGCGGGGTCAATTGGCGGTGCCGGTCGAAAACAGGCGGAACGCGTCGAACAGGACGTCGACCTCCGGGAAGACCCACGTCTCGACGATGAGGCCGAAGCGGAGCGCGTCGATCGGCGGAGGAGTCAGCGATTCGACGGCCGTCCCGTTGATCATGAGCGTCACCACGTCCCCTTCGAAGGCCACGGCGAGGTGGTTCACCTCCTCGCCGAGCGCGACCTCCGGACTGACCGTCCAGCCGATCAGCGGGTCTTCCCAGACCCCGCCGCTCCGCCGCCCGAGGATGTACCAGCCGTCGGTGCTGACCTCGAAGGCGTAGAGGTCGTCGACGCCCGTCCCCCACGCGATCCCGTAGGAGCCGTCATCCGCCCCGAAGGCCTTGCGCGCGTCGACGTTCACGGTGAAACCGCCCGGCGGTCTTCCCTCGAACGGTGCCCACGAGACGACCCACCCATTGGCGTCGGCGAGGGACATCGCGTACGCCCCGTCAAGGTAAGCGGTTCGCCCCCAGTCCGCGGTCTCCACGGCCCAGTCCGACTCCACATCGAATCCGTCACTGTACCGAACGGCGTCCTCGGAGACGACCTCGATCCAGATGTACTCCTCGTAGCTGTTCCCGTCGAGGTCTTCGGCGATCAGGCCGACGACGTATGCGCCGGGGAACGCGTCGAACGCCTCCCAGAGAAAGCGCTCCCTTCCGAAGGTGAACGTGGTTCCCTCGTCGACGGAGGTCGCCATCGTCTCGCCGTCCTCGCTCGACTCCAGCCACTCGTGCAGCACGGTGAACGTGTCTCCGGGGCGGGGCTGGATACGGCGCGGTGCCCCCGATCCGTCTTCCTTGGTGAACCCAAGCAGGTAGGTCATCTCCGCACCCTGAAAGAAGGCGACCGCGTGGCGCGCGTCCCCGGTCGCCGCCGACGTGTGGATCCCCTCCACGGAGTAGGTGGAGCCTTCGTCCGGTGCGCCGTACGTCTCCGGAGAGAAGAGCGCGAATTCAGACGTGGTCCCGTCATCGAGTGCGTAGAGCGTCGGCTCCCATTCGAACTCGATCTCCAAGGGGCGATCCTCGCCCCAATCCGGGAAGAAGACGCCGGCGAGATCTCTCGTCTCATCGGCGAGGATGTAGTCCATGTCTGCGATAAGGATCGAATCCGACGTCTCGTCGAACATCCCCACAAACAGGTAGATGTACCCAATCTGCTCGCCCGAGATCTCCGTGTGGATCACGGTCGATTCCGTGGCGGCAATCGCCTCGGCGGAGGCCCGCAGCGGGGTCATCTCGATCGACGAGGCGCCGGGTCCGATCGTTGCCTCCCGCAAAGGCGCCGCAGGGGAAACCGTTGCAGCGACGTTGCCCGCCGCCGCGATCGACCGCCCCTCGTAGTGGAATCCCAGGAAGTCGTCCCACAGTGTCGCCTCCGCGAAGCGACCCGCCACCGCCGTGTACGCTCCGATTCCCCCGGCCGGGTCGCCGTAGAGCGTCGAATTGGGGAAGTAGATCGACACGCCGCTGGCGCCCGGCCGGTCGCTCCCGTGTTTCTCCGCGATCACACCCCGAGCGATCGCCTGCGTCAGTCGCTCGACCGCGGCCCCGGCGGCGGCTCCGCCGCCCGTTTCAGCCACCAGGCGTGCGAAGTGTCCGAGGTCGACGTAGGAGGGAGGGACGTCATCCCCGAAGACACTCGCGAAGGACTGCGCGTAGGCGCGCGCCGCGGCGACGGTCGTGGGATCGATGCCGGACATCGCCACGACCAGGTCGTCGAGCGCGGCGGTCAGCTCGGGGAGCGCTGAAAGATCGAACGCGGCCAGCGTCGTCTCGTCGCGGCCGAGCCACTTCGCGAACTCCGGGGCGTCGGGAACCCCTGCGGCGTCGATGAGAAGCTGCAGCTCCTCCTCCTCCATCGCGGCGACCTCCCGAGCCTCCGCCGCCGTCAACTCCGACCACCCACGCAGCACTGTCATCACGCGTGCACGATCGTCGGTCAGGACGAGATCCCGGTCGATGTACGTCTCCACGATTAGCCGTGCCAGGTCCCTGGCGTTCGTCTTCGGATCGGCAGCCAGCTTCTCCAGGAAGGCGGCGTACGCCCAGCCGATCGTCGGCTCCGTCTCCTGGGAGCTGACGACGTAGCGGGCGTGGGGCGCGACCGCCGCGTAGACCTCGATGTGTCCCATGAGACAGGCGTCGAAACCGATCAGGTCAAGCCGATCGATCGCGGCGACCGTCCGCGCCTTGTCGAGCGCTGAGGCGATTTCATCCAACCACAGCTTGTCGCCCGGGACAGGGTCGTCGTCCTGCCAACCGCCCGGCCATCCCTCTCCGTGATCCGACAGGATCAACGCGCGACGATCCGCGGGGAAGGTCCGAACCGCCCACGTGATGAAATCCACCAGGCTCTCGCCGTCGCCCATGTTCACCTCGCCAAGATCGCCGACGATCCGCGAACCCAGCCGGGAGAGATCGGCGTCCTGCAAGACGCGGTAGCGACGGGTCGACGTCCAGTCGCCGTCTCCGGCGAACCCACCGCCGTATCTGTCCAACTGCGCAACGATCGTCAGGTTCTCACCGGACCCAACCCACTCCGCCTCGTTGAGGTCCATGAGCATGTCCTCTTCGAGGATCTCGTCGTCCGCGTTGAGGTAAAGCATCACCAGCCATGTCGGCTCCCCGTCCGCGCCGAGCGCGACCGTCGTGATCGCCAGAACGCAGAACGCGGCCAGAGCCGCGACCACCCACGTCCACCCCGCGCTTCCTGCTTCGAGACGGCGCATCGGTCCTCCTCACACGTGCCACGGCGTCCCGCGCCACCGAATTCATTCTACGCACTGCTTCGAAGCCCGAGCAACCTTCGGTGCTGCCACGTCGCAGGCGCCGCTTCGGATTCCGTGCTAGGATGTCGCCGAGCGGGGAGAAGGGAGAGATCGTGGGAAGACGAATCCGAACGCGTGCGCCGGCCGTGCTGAGCCTCGTCGCTCTCGCCGGATGCGCCCTGTTCTCGATCGACGGGGCGCCGGTCCCGGGCTCGACCGTCACCCAGGGATTGGAGGTCGTCGGCGCCGACGCGTGGCACGCGGCCGGCTACCGGGGAGCGGGCGTCAGGGTCGCCGTCTGGGACTACAGCTTCCACGGGTATCAGGAGCTGCTCGGCCGCGAGCTGCCCGAGGCGGACCGCGTCGTCGCCCGAGGGTTCGGGGTGCCGGTCACCGGGTTCCGGGACGAACACCCCGACGACGCCTCCCACGGCACAGCGGTCGCGGAGATCGTCTACGACTTCGCCCCCGAGGCGACCCTCTACTTGATGGCGGCCGACACGGAGGACGACGCGATCGACGGCTTGACCTGGCTTCTGACCCAGGACGTCGATGTGATCGTGGCGTCGATCACCGTGGACGCCTGGTGCCTCGACCTGGGGACAAGCTTCT
>Ga0272442_10011306_pt1 | contig 10897 bp, 9 predicted proteins | sample SSMForm2O_FD_200262 | JGI IMG/M metagenome (GOLD analysis project Ga0272442, IMG submission 200262) | Marine sediment archaeal communities from Little Sippewissett salt marsh, Falmouth, MA, United States - SSM-Form-2O | ecosystem: Environmental > Aquatic > Marine > Wetlands > Sediment ... | reverse complement strand
TATATAGAGCTATATACCAACAGATTTTTTTACAGGGGTCGTAGCGTCCCTGCAAAAACCTGCCATGCAAGAGCTGATTTTGCAACAAGACTCAAGATAATATACACTTTTTCTCCATATAAGTAATCAGCCCATTTTCCAACTTTTTTGTACTGAAGAACCATGTTTATTGCAAACAAGTTGAAAAATATTGCAATTGATACGAATATATAGACTACAAAATCAGGTACAGACTCTGCAGTAATAAGTGGTATGAAAATTACAATCCAGGGAATAAATCCTGCAATACAACCAATGATATATGAAGTCCAGTTAGTTTTTTTTGTTGTTTGGTTGTGTACCTCCATCATAAGTCCCATTAGATTCATAACTGCTGTTAGGGTAAATAATGCAAGTAATGTTCCAAAATCATATATTGTTACAAGCATCGCAATTACAAATATCATAAGTGATGCACTAATTGAGTATTCATACCAACGTGCCGGGTTAATATGTTTCTTAAGATTTTTTACATACCAATCATACAAAACTGTAGCTAACAAGAAATGTGCTGTGGCCGATATAAACAAGAATAATGCAACCAAAGGTCCTATCTGTAATTCAAATAAAGTTTCTGATGAGGGAGAAATTGAGATTTCCTGAGTAACTTCATTTAATACAGCTACAGGTGTTGTATAGGTTAAAGGAAGCTTAAAATTGTTGCTTAGGAGAAGCATTAAACTCCCTTGTATAAGATGCAATATTGCCATAATGCCATTAAATACTCTTAATCTTCTGAAACATTTATCACCTAAAGAAGTGAAACAATCAATTTTATCTGATTTTTCTTTTTTTGGAAATGTAAATTTGCCATATGTTTGACATTTTGGACATGTAACATAAACTTGTTTTCCCGCTTTACCTTTAATAAAAAATTGATGTTTACAATTGGAACACATAATCTTTTTTTCAAACATTTTTTATACACCTTTACAAAACCTAAAACTGTAAAATAAATCTATTATTTATATTTAAAACTAATTAGGCTGATATATAAAAACAAAATTTTTTATTGATTAAAATGTGATATTGAATAACAAATAATTTTTTTTAAGATAATTTATTTAAGCACTTACTTACTTATTCAAATGGGGAAAATGAGAGTTAAATTAGTAATTTTTTTAATGGCTATTTTTCTATTTATTACATTGTTACCATCTATCTGTGCTGATGAAACTCAAATTTCGCATGAGGGATTGATAGCACACTATAATTTTGATGAGGGAACAGGTGAAATCCTTCATGATTTGTCCGGGAATAATCATGATGGTGTAATACATGAAGGAAGTTGGGCTGATGGAATATCTGGAAAAGCTTTAGATTTTAATGGAATAAATTCTTATGTAAGCTTACCCTCTTCAACTCTTGGTAATTGGAACTCTCTAACATATTCGTTCTGGGTTAAAGCACCTGAATATTCGGGTTTAGGTTGGCCGGCTTTTTTTGGTAGCCATACTACAAGTTTTACCTATAACACTTGCGTCTGTATTTCTAGAAATACCGAAACCATTCATATTGAGATCGACACTGATACAGGCAATTTTGAAACAAGTGGTGAAATAAAAATTCAATGGGATACATGGTTTCATGTAGCCATGGTATATGATGGTTCCCAATTAACGGAATATATCAACGGTGTAAGGGGAAAATCAATACCTGCAACTGGAAATTTAAAAAATGTTGCTGAATTAAACATAGGTCAACTTGGAAGCAATAGTTATTTTTTTAATGGTTTAATTGATGAAGCCTATATTTTTAATAGGGCATTATCTTCTTTTGAAGTAAAGCAACTTTTTAACCATGCTACTCTATACTCATCAACCCTCTATAAAGATAACAATGCAATAGAAAACAGCCCCTTAAATGCAATATTGCCAAAAGAAGCAGTTCCACTTGCAGCAACGATAATATCAGTAACCACAATTGGCCTATGGCAACTTTTTGGTGGTATTCTCATTGATTTTTTTAGTGATTATTCAAGCGAAAGAATCATTGACTCCAAAGCAAATAAAAAGATTTTATCAAGTAAATTTGATAAGTATAAAATTCCATATATTCCACTGACAACTACTGAACTATTTAACATCTTTATCGCAGTTGTCGTATTTTCTATTGCGTTAAGTTGGACATGGGGTAATAGTTTTGATGAAATCTTATTCCTTTTTCTTTTAAATATTATTATCCTAAGTTTTATCTACATATTACGTGAATTACTGCGTGTTCATTATTCATCTAAACTAGATATTCGAACGTATCATATACTCTGGCCTTTTGGCGCCGTTCTTACCATAGTTAGTTCATTTCTTGGTAATACTTTTTCCCTTGCGTCGTATAATACTGCGGAAAATGAAGATGATGGAAGATATGCACAGATGTTATTTAACTCAAATATTATTTTTTATATGATTGCAGCAATTGTATTTATCATAAATTTTATGATTTCTCATGTTGTATTTCAGATGATATTTATCTTTTTGATTATGACTCTTACCATTGATATGACTCCATTAAAGCCAATGGATGGAAATATTATTAGAAAATGGAATGCTAATAAATGGATGTTGCTCTACTCAATAATCCTAGTATCGTATGTGTTTATGATTTTTATCATTTGAACTTATACAGGTACTTACTAATAAATTAGTGCTCCTGCCGGGATTTGAACCCGAGTCTATGGCTCGAGAGGCCATGATGATTGGCCGGACTACACTACAGGAGCAATATTGTTTTTAGCCACCAGATGAAACTTGTAATATTGTTAGATCTTGACCTTCTTTTATTTCTTCGTCGACTGGAATTGGTTGTTTTTCACACATTATTATTACAGTGTCAGGCCTTAGATTCATTTTTTTTAAAACATCTTCTGCTTTTGAACCAGATTTTAGTTTTATTTTTCTTGTTTCATTGTTTCTTAGTAGCTTTACTGTTACATTCACTTGAATCGATACCCATATATAAAACTCTTTGATTAAGCTTTTGAAGAAAAGACATGTTTTGCTGGGGTAGCCAAGCCCGGCCCACGGCGGTGGTCTCGAAAACCACTGGTGCTCGCACCTCAGGAGTTCAAATCTCCTCCCCAGCGTTATTTTTTTAAAAATCTTTTTATTTTAATCTTCCATTTATCTGCTTTATATGTAAAATGTTAAATACTTAACACTTGTTAACGACTTGCCATAATAAAATTTTTTGGGGGTAGACAATGAAGGAGAAAAAAAATAAAATAATTTTTAGAAGCAAGATATGTGCTATAGCTGCAATAATGATTTTAACATCAATTACTACTGTTGCAGTTTCAAGACCAAGACTTGAAGTTGAAGACGTTTTGACTTACAGCTTTGAATTTGTTAAGCCAAATTTAGATCAAGTAGACTTAATGGGTGAAACATTTACTGGAATAAATATGCCTGGTACAATTTCTGCAGGATTTGAAGTTGGAAATCCTAGTGTTCAAATAAAACCGATCAAACTTCTCATTCCTGCAGGAAAAGAAATAAAGGATATTTCTGTAACATATAGAGATATAACCAGAGTTGACACAAGGCGTCTTGGATTAAATCTTTTGGAAAAACCAATAGCACCATATCAACAACCTGTACCAATCGGTGGAAAACCATCCTTGGTTCTAGAAAAAAACCAAGCAGTGTACACATCAAAAGAAAGTTATCCTGGGGTTCTTTTTGATAATGTTGGAGTTAACTATTGTAAAGGATATGCAATTTTATCCTTGAATCTTTATCCGGTTCAATATAACCCGGGTTCAGGATTATTAAGTTACTACTCATATATGATTTTAAATATACAATTAACAGATACAGGTTATTCAAACGAATTTTTTAGAGGGAATGCCGAAGATGAAGCATGGGTCCAAAACCTAGTAAGCAATCCAGAAATTACTCGAACTTACTCAACTCCAGTATTTGGAGAAACAATTTATGAAGGGGGTCTTTGTGACCCATCAGACAACGGTGGTCTTGGATATGATTATGTAATTATCTGTAGAGAAGCATTATCTGACTTGACAGGTGAGGAGTATACTTGGGATGATTTTATATCTAGAAAACAGGCAGATGGGCTTGAAACAACAATTGTTACTGTTGAAGATATTCTCTCAATGGTCGATTATGAAAGTGGTAATCCATTGTTTGATGATGAACCAGGTCTAATACGTGAATTTTGTAAAGATGCATATGAAGATTGGGGTACAGAATATATTCTTATTGTAGGTGATCAATCGGGGACAAATAGTGTAGAAAGAAGACTTATGGATTACCAATATGAATCAAATTGTGAGACAGATATATACTGGACTCATCTAGATGGAACATTTAATGATGATGGGGATAATGATTGGGGTGAAGTAGGTGATTCTGGTTTTGATTTATATTCCGAAATGTATAGTGGGAGTTTACCCGTCGATGATTCTGTTGATATTTCAAATTGGATGAAAAAAAGCTTTTTTTATGCAGATGCAATTGATGTAGATTATTTAGAAAATGCTGCTTTTTATGGTGGAGATACCACCTGGAATTGTCAAGGTGACGATTTCATTGAATATAGTGCCATAAAAGGAACAGATAACTGGGGTGGGCCAATACCTGATAATGATGGACCATATCCTACTTGGCTAGGTTTTCAGTTTGGTTTTGAAACATGGAATGCAAACAATCCTGGCCTTGAATATAACTTGTCAGTAAAATGGACTGGAGATCCACCTAATCCCGGCTGGTCTGGAGGAACCGAATCTGCTGCAGTTGATGGAATGAAAGACGCTATCAACAATGATCAATGTACTCTCATAAGCTCTATCGCTCATGCAAATGCAGATATGTCTATGGATGTAGGAAAAAGTTCTTGGGAGTCAGATTATCATAACACAATGCCATTTTTCCTACATGATTATGGATGCCACTGTGGTGATATGGATGCATCTGATGATGGAGTACTACATTCTATGTTATTTCACTCTGATACAGAACTAGCATTCGCAACAGTTTATAACACAGGTTATGGCTGGGGGAACCTCGATGGAACCAATTCAAGCAGTGCTTTGCAACAAAAAAGCTTCTGGGATTATCTATTTGATGTAGAAAATAACTCAGGAGGAACAATGAACTGGCAGCTTGGAAAAGCACAAGAGTGGGCAAGAGATTTAATGGCTCCAACTATAAACTGGGATCCATCTTATGGAACATGGCGTGGAATAATAGAAACCTGTCTTTTATTTGGAGACCCAGCACAGCTTATAAAGCCACCAATGTCAGCAGAACACAACGCAGGGGTACAAGAAATTGCTGTAGGCTCTCATGTGACACCTGATGTTCAAACAACGGTTGGTGCAACTATTGTAAACAATGGTAATAATGATGAAAATAACATTGTTGTGAGCTTTAGAGTAGATGGAATAGAGCAAGACAGTCAAACGATTTCGTTTATGGCAAGTCAATCAACAGAATTTGTAAGCTTTGATTGGACGCCAACTCTTGGTTCATATCTGGTAACAATTAATGCAACAATTACAGGTGTACAGGAAGAATTTTATTTTGATAACGAAAAAAGCCAAATTGTGGTTGCAGGACCAGATGTCGCTGTTACAAACCTTGATACACCAGAATATGCTGGACTTGGAGTTTTAACTCCAATTAATGCTGACATTGAAAACCTTGGAACAACATCAGAAACGATTACTGTAAATTTACTTGTTGATGGAAGCATTGATGACACTCAAACAGTATTTTTAAACTATGGAGAAAGCCAAGGAATCTCTTTTGACTGGATTCCCTCAGTTGAAGGAACATATCCTGTTGGGATATCTGCAGAGGTTGCAGGATATGAGCCATATACTGATAACAATGAACAAACTGATGATGTAACTGTCTTTGCTTCAAAAGGGTATATACTTCTTGTAGATGATGATGAAGGAGATCCATATGAGTCATATTACGAAAATGCTCTAATGGCAAGTAGCTACCTTTATGATTATTGGGATAGAGACACAGGCGGAAGTCCAACAGAATCTGATATGAGTGCATATGATGCAGTCGTATGGTTCACAGGTGATGATTATACAAGCACGCTTGTTTCAGAAGACAGAACAAATCTAGCCGACTATTTAGATGCCGGTGGACGCTTGTTTATAACAGGTCAAGATATTGGCTATGACATTAGAAATGATGGTAATTTCTATGCTGATTATCTACATGCAACATACAATGTTGATGATACAAACATATTCACTTTAGATGGGACGCCAGGTGATCCAATCGGTAACGATCTAACAATTGACATATCATCAGGAGATGGAGCAAATAACCAAAACTATCCAGAAGGAATAAGTCCAATTATTCCTGCGGATGCAGTATTTAACTATGATGGATCAAGTCATGATGGTGGAATAAAAACAGATACTGGAACTTACAAAAATGTGTACTTCGGTTTTGGTTTTGAAGCAATAAGCAACCAAAATGATAGAACTGTTGTAATGGATAGAGTATTGTCCTGGCTACTTGGTACATCTACAAACCCAATTTTATCATACTCGCCAACATCTTATAATTTTGGTGGAATGGATGAAGGAACCACAGATACAACAACTTTTGATATCTGGAACAGTGGAGCAGATGCCTTGACATATTCACTATCGACAACAGATAGCTGGATTACACTTATTCCAACATCTGGAGATAGCAGTGGTGAAACAGATTCGATACAAGTAACGGTTGATACAACCGGTCTTGCTCTTGGGCCACACACAGGTTATGTTGATATATCATCAAACGGTGGAAGTGGAACCTTTACAGTCTACTTAAGCATAAATACTCAAGGCACAGAAATCCTTGATATAGAACAAGCTGTTTATGATAGAGGATTTCCAATAAGATACGCAGCAGATGGTGCATGGGGTGGTGCACAAAGCTTCATACCAACAACTAGTGTAATGACAAGAGCAGAAATATATTTACGTAAGTTTGGAACACCAACTTTTGACTTAGTAGTAGAAATACATCAAGGTGCAGTAGATGGTCCACTTTTAGATACTCTGATATATACGCCTGCTGAAGTTCCTTCAACATGGGATTATTTTGAAATTGACTTTGTTGATACAGCGGTTACACCAGATGCAACTTACTTTATTGTAATACCGCCACCAGAAACAGACCCTGGAAACAGTTTTGGTTATGAGTTGGGATATGCATTTGGTAATCAATACGATGACGGAGCATTCTGGTTTACAAGAGATGGTGGAGGACTATGGAGAGATTTACCAGATACATATGAATTTACCTTCAGGACATATGGTATAAATTAGCTAAACTAACTTATTAAAATCCTCTTTTTCTTTTTTGTATTTACATATTTTCCAGAAGGAAGTAATTTTGGGATAACACAGTTAGATATTTGTATGATAAACATTATATACTATTATATTTATATTAATATAAAATAAGGAGTCTAATAAAATGAACAAAAAAATCCTCTCTCTATCAATATTGGCTGTTATTATACTTGGAGGAATAATCCCTCAAATAGCAACTGCTAATCAAAATCAAGTATCAGCATCAAGTAGTATATTTGACAGTTTCAGATTTTTAAAATTTAATACAACATTATACACATTTATAAATCAAACAGATTTGCCAAATAATCCGCTCGATATAAACTCCTCTTTTGAATTAGATGTAAATGTAGGTCTAGGGATAAATCAACAAGATTCACTTCATCCAAAGTATCCGGTTTTGTCTTTTGTATTACCTTTCTTGTTACTTTCTGATGAGTATTTCCACGATATTTATTTCTTAATACTAATGGATTTTGTACCTGATGAATTAGCTGGTAAGATAATGTTCAGAGATAAAAATCACGAAAAGGCTGTTAATATATCATTGTCTGTTGAAGCACCAGAATGGTGTACTGTAGAATTGGAAAATACAACGTTAACGCATGACTTTTTATATGTTATGAATACAGGCAACGTCACCTCAACGAAACTTAAAGTAAAAATAAATGAAGATGCACCAGCTCTTCGAACAGGGGAAATCAAAGTAAATGCAAATTTTGATGCAGAGGAAAACTGGATTTTCGCATCTGAAGAAAATTCAACTTCTTTTACTGTTATGCCCAAATATTCTGGAAATATAACAGCAAACATACCTGCTTTTGAAGTTGAAGACGAATTAGTAATACCTCAAGATGTTAACACAACAATTCCATTGAATATTACAAATAATTTTAATGGAGAAACAAAAGTTTCAATAGATTATATTGACAATGTATCTAGTTTAAACTGGACTATTTCATTAGATCAAGATGAGATAATAATACCCAAAGGAGAAACAAAAACTGTAAATATTATCGTCAACTCTTCATCATCAAAGGATTTACAGACAATACAACAAACATTCACATTAAATCCCATGTCAACTGTCGATGCAAATGTTTCTGATTTATATCTTTATGGAGATTCAATAGAAATTTCTACAGGCTCTATTATCAAAGAAAAAATAGAAGAAGAAGATACATTTGAAATAGATACAACAACTCTGGCAGTAATACTGCTACTCATCATAATTGTTACTATAGTAATACTAATCTTCATAAAAAGAAAATAAAAACATCTTATTTTCTTTCAAATATTTTTTAAACCTTAATTACTTTTATTACATTGTGAAAGAAATAAAAGAAATTGACATAATATTCAAACTATTAACTGAAGAACTTAAAAAATACAATGCGCCAGTTCTTTCAAAAAAATGGCAAGAAATAAAAAAAACACCTTTTACAACACTTATATCATGTATCTTAAGTCTCAGAACAAAAGACCAAGTAACCGAACAAGCCTCAATTAGACTTTTTACAAAATACAACACACCCAAAACTCTTTCAAAAGCGTCAATCGATGAAATTGAAAAACTAATCTTTCCAGTTGGATTTTATCACACGAAAGCAAAAAGAATAAAGAATATTTCAAAAACACTTTTAGAAAAATACAACGGGAAAGTACCTGAAGATTTCAACGAGCTTTTAAAATTAAAAGGTGTAGGACGCAAGACGGCAAATATCGTGATGGTCTTTGGATTCAACAAAAAAAATTTTATTCCTATAGATGTACACTGCCACAGAATACCAAACCGTCTTGGATGGATTAAAACAAAGACACCAGAGGAAACAGAAACAAAACTAAAAAAAATACTGCCCAAAAAATACTGGCCAGATTTTAATCATTTGATTGTACAATTTGGACAAAGCATATGTGTTCCAGTGTCGCCCTTTTGTAGCAAATGTCCTATAGAAAAATACTGTAAAAAAATCGGTGTTAAAAACCACAGATAAATTCATTTTGTTAAAAGAATCGATGATTTTATTAATAGGAATCAGCATACTTTTTTTAACGGGAAGATGGGATGCAGAATGACGAAAAAAAGACTTTTTCTAAAGATGAAATAAGACCTCTTGTTATCAGATCTCTTAGAAGAAGCAGTATAAGAAAAAAAATCACGGAATATCTTTTTGATATAAGCCCAAGTGGTAGTTATACATCTGAAATTGCATATAACGTTAAAACCACTCCCACAAATGTTCTAGGTGCAATTAGGGGTATGGGTGATAGATACAAAGTAGATGAATCCCTAATTGGTTTAAACATTGTTGAGCAAATAGAAAGCAACAGTAATGTAAAAATATACAAGCTTACAGATTTTGGAAAAGAATTTGTAGGTTCAAACAGAAAATAATATTTTTTTTTTTTTATATCTCTTTTCCTTTACGATTTACCTCAAACATTGTAGTAACATATCTTTCTTCAACTTGAACCATGTTACCATCTTCAAATTGTACTACTAACCAGTTACTAGGATGAGGATATGTATTTACAACAATTGCTTTCTTTTGAGGAATATCAGGATCTACCGGGTCTTTTACTAAGACTTCGATGCCTCTTCTAATTCCTCTATCTCTAAGCATTTTAAAACATTCCTATAGCTGAGTTAATTTACAAAAAATAAATCATTTATTAGCATATAATAATTTGTATATAGCCAGGTTTAAATATATAATATTGTATACAGATTTAAAAGGGTGGTATGCATTAAATCAAAAAGTTTTATTATGTCATTAACGCTAGCTTTACTGATAATAGTTATATCAATGATTTCTACAAATACTGTGGCAAGAGAAAATGGATATGATCTGGATTTTGCAGAAGAACCGGAATATGAACTAGTAAATGAGTTTACTAAAGGCGGAGAAGTAATAGGCTGGTCTTATAAGATTAATATTAAAATTCAAAATACGGGTAACACAAAATCCCAGGAAACTGTTATAAACATTACAGATGAAGAAGGAGTAACCCTTTCAAAGAAAACAGTAATAAATCCTGATGAGACTAAAAATATTATATTCAACTGGTCTACAGTATATTCTAAAGATCAAACTATAAAAACTTCGTTTTATCCATCAGATCTTGACGAAATTAAAAACCAATATAACAGTGGCTCTACTACTTTTACTGTTATAGTTGATGAGAAAGATGATATTGCGGCGACTAGTACACCTGGTTTTGAACTAATTCTTTTATTATTTTCTATGTTAGGTGTTATTCTAATAAAAAGAAAAAATAAGAGTTAATTAACTTTCTTCAACAACAACTCTTGCTTTTTCTACTTTTGATGCATCTTCTCCATCATAAGTTATAATATTTGCAGGTCCTAATCCTTGTTCAGTCCAACCTTGTGGCAGACTTATAGTTTTAGGACCACCAGTATACAAAAGCCCATTGTCCGAATCATAGAATTCAACTGTTACATTAATGTTTAGATTTCTTTCTACTATATTTGTAAATAAATATTCAACAGAGACACTAACA
>Ga0272442_10011305_pt1 | contig 10897 bp, 9 predicted proteins | sample SSMForm2O_FD_200262 | JGI IMG/M metagenome (GOLD analysis project Ga0272442, IMG submission 200262) | Marine sediment archaeal communities from Little Sippewissett salt marsh, Falmouth, MA, United States - SSM-Form-2O | ecosystem: Environmental > Aquatic > Marine > Wetlands > Sediment ... | reverse complement strand
TATAATGTGTGCCTGCAATTCGGAGAGGTGCCGGAGTGGACGATCGGGGCGGTCTCGAAAACCGTTGTAGCCTCTGTGGCTACCGAGGGTTCGAATCCCTCCCTCTCCGCCAGGAGAACCATAAGTCAGGTTGGTTTTGTGGATAACCACCCTGATTTTTTTAGTTAAAACTCTCACATTGAAAGAGTTCGCTGTTATACAAATGTAACCTGCATCGCGTAGGTCAGGGTTGGTTGCGCCATCCCCCATCATTTCATTTTGTGGGACAGGTCAACCTACCTGACTTTTTTAATCATAAAGTCTACCTTCGATAGCCAAATATGGACACCGGTACAGCGCCCCCCCAACCACTGACTTCCTTACCCGGGCCAGCTTCAACACGAATGGTATGTGTTCCAGGGGAGGGACACATTATCTCTACATAAACACCGTACCATCCCTCATTGGAGTCGATCACACTTTCAGAGGCATCTCCTGCCCAAACAACCATGCCATCAAAATATACTGTGCCATAACCAATCGACCTATCTCCAAAAATCTGCACACCCATAGCACTGTAGGAATCGCTAGTGGTTGCTTCAATCCAATCGCCTTCGTATAAAATTTTCCAACCATACCAACTGCCTGCACTGCTGGAAAATGTAATATCGATCCCAGCTGGCGAAGCTTCGTGGGCTGTGTCAGCCCAGGCGAGGATATCCAGTGGATAAATAGGTTCATGAGTGACACAACGCACAAAGGCTTGGAAATAAGTCGACTTGCCGTAACAACTGGCAATGACATCTGACACGCCACATTTCCCCTTATAAATCACGCCGGTATCGGGCGGTGCGCTGATTGCAACTTCTTCAGCAAACTCCAATTCATCACTGTCATTCTCATCCAGCAAGGTTGGACCCGTATCAATATAGTGGTAATAATCGAAATAGCCATCCCCATCCTGATCTTCTTCCTCCCAATCGATGCACCATGTATAAGTCCCCAAGGGTACAGAGATGAAACGACTGCTGTTCGGCCAATCACCACCAGTACCCTGGGCGGATGAAACTGTGGATGCGGTAGGTGCGGGTGTCTGGGGTTCATTAGCCCCAAGCGGGACATACGTCCATGGGCGTACGGTCGCATTGATTGTGCCATAATTGACAAAACCTACAGGTTTTTTGGGAAGTTCACCTTCGTTTGTTTCTAGATCTGCTATGGGCACACCTGGGTCTTCTTGTAAGTTAGACATCGGTTCATCTTCTAAATACCCCTCACTTTGAGCAGATTCCAAAGAACCACTTTCTCCGGGATCGGGAGGATTAACAAATTGCCCCTCATTTTCAAGATCATCATCCTTGGAAGGCTCACAACTTGCTGATAACAAACCAAATACCAACAAAAGCCACACAAAAAGAAATATATATTTGCTAATTCGCCTAATTCTGGTGCTATCAAATAGTTTGTTCATGATTTAACCCCTTCCTTAAAATGATTCCAATTAATCTTAGTATACAAAATTTTTATTGTAAAAATCAAGTTTAATTTATGCTATTTCCAGGACATTCTATTCACCTAGGTTTTTGGAATTGGAAAATTTTTAAGGAGAAAATGTTTTTCATGAATGCAAAACAACCACATGATTTTTTATTATCAAACTTTAACGCAGGGAAAATTCGAACCCCGACCCACATCCGCTTTTTATTTGAAATATGGCGTTTGATGCGCAGAACCCCCTGTGCACCCTACGTGGAACTTGAGTAAATTACCTTTTCATTTCTTTGAAATCACCTTAATAGCCCCCTTGGCCACCTTGAAGGGTTACCGGGGTTTCACCGACGATATCCCCATCAGCCTGGGTGGTCTTAGGTGGGTCGGTGGAAATTCTGACAGACTCGTGCACCGGCCAATACCCCATGTGAGGGGCTTTTTTGAGCTTCCCCATCAATCGAAAGCCCAAAATCCGAAGCAAATCCCACAAGGTCTTCGAGCTGATTGCATGGTTGGGCGAAATTACGAATATCCGTAAGAGCAATTATACGCTAGGAAAGTGAACGAATTTGACAGAGGAAATGACCTCATAATAGCTTCCCAAAAATCCACCTTTCCAAGGCGTGCTAAAATTATAGAAGCACAAGTTGTCATCTCATTTTTTCGGCATCCTTTGATACACCGAAAAGCATCAAAAGTTGATGGCTAGCTCAGATCACCATGCCAGGTGCAACTACTGATTAAGTAATGGACTCACCAGTTATTATTAGGAGAAAACTGCACATGTTTGTGAAAGGTAAGTCATACATTCGGCGTGATTTGCACGACAGGTATGGTGGCCAGGAACAAACTGGCATCAGTACACCGGCTGAGTACCCCATGATCTTTTTGTTCACCAGTAAAAAAGGTGAAAAATTCGGTTATCGTGACGGATGGACGAAAGAAGGTGTGTTCCTTTTCTTCGGTGAAGGACGGGGTGGCGATATGAGCTTTACACGGGGAAATAGAGCTGTTCGGGATCATATCCAGGATGGGAAGGACTTGTTTCTGTTTGAATACGTCGATCAGGGGGTCGTGCGTTTTGTTGACCAGATGTTATATGTGGGTTACGAGTTGCGTGCAGCGCAGGACATCAACAACAACCTGCGAACTGCCATCGTTTTTGAACTGGTTTCACTGGAAGCCTTTGAATCAGACGTTCATGATTATGATGCTTATGAACAAGATTTTGCTGAACTTTCAATGCCCGCTTTAAGAAAGAAGGCTGTTGAGGAATCCAAACACCCGAAACCTCCCAATGAAAGTAGCCACGCTGCCAACTACCGCAGCGCAGCGGTAAGAAGTTATATATTAAGGCGAGCGAGTGGGCGTTGTGAAGCTTGTGGGAGTGCCGCACCGTTTTCTACCCCTGCTGGCTTGCCATACCTGGAATTACATTACCTGCGCCGCCCCTCTGATGGCGGACCGGATCATCCTGACTGGGTCGCTGGTTTATGTCCCAACTGCCATCGACAGGCACACTATGGCGCGGAACATCAACAATTCAATCAAGAGCTGCGTAACAAGATTTTAGAATTAGAAAAACAACTGGGATACATCAAATAAAAGCACCGCGTTAAATACAAAATAGGTGGCATGTAAACATCATCCATTGGATAATGTAGAAACAACCACCTATCGAAAACTCCTCTAATTACGTTGGATTACCCCTATTAGGTTTAAACCAAAACTTAGAGATCTTCGCGTCCCTTGAGGACATCTTTAATATCTGTCAGGGTTTCATTTATCCTGAAGACCAGGATAAGGGTCTCCGCATAAATACGTGTGACCAAAGCGCCAAGAAAGACAATTAACACCCCACCAATGAGGCCAATTAGGAACCGTCCGAGGACTGAACCAAAGCCGCCATCCTGGAATCCCCCGATTAACATTGCGAAGAAAAATACAATGCCGCCAATGGCTGACCCAGCCAGGCCAATATAAAACACAATTTTGATGATAACAGGTGTGATCATCCGTTCAAAACTTAAAAACTTCTTTAAATTCATACCTTCCTCCTAATAATGATTTAATATTCATCGAATAAGATACTCCCCTGACAACAATTTAATTTTATCAGAAAATTTAAAGTGATATGTATCACAAATTATTAATAAACGACCTCAATTATTGAAAGAGGTCGTTCATTGTCAACTTACGTGCAGAGATAAACCTACTAGAACTCAAGGACAAGAAGGTTGCATCAGGGTTATGATGGATTAGCGTTTTCTAATAAAGCGATAGATTGCAATCACGAGGATGGCACCACCTAAAGCGACCAGGATGCTGGTTAGATTGAATCCGCTAACCAGGTCCACACCTGTGATCAGGCTTGATATCCATCCACCTAACACGCTGCCGATGATACCAAGAATGATATCAACAAATACGCCAGTATCCGCCTTCATAATCCAAGAGGCTAATAAACCAGCTACTAAACCGACAAGAATTGTTGAAAGTAAACCCATTTGAAACTCCTTTTCAATTGTGATTGTGTTTAACTATTTTTGTTATTGTGAGTGAACTTTGAGGCGAATTTATAAATACCGAATCAATGGTATCTCATCATAATTCACCGCTTTAATAAAATATTAGCCTTCTACCAGCTTTCTGAAGGTATGTGTGGCTTTCTTTACGCGTATAGAATCTTCAGGGTTCCTGCTGGCGATGAAATTGGAGATGATCCCAATTCCCATCATCATATCCAATTTGGAATTGATCTTGCATTGCTTATTTTAACTATACCGTTTCTATGTCTAGAATCAAAAAAATGGGCTTTATCGCCCATTTTTTTCAGCGGGGAGGGAGGGATTCGAACCCTCGGTTGAGCTTAACACCCAACAACCACTTAGCAGGCGGCCCCATTCAACCACTCTGGCACCTCCCCAAATTTTTGTGAAATCCCTATTGATTTCAGGCGGAGGGAGAGGGATTCGAACCCACGGTGGGCGCAAACCCACACCTGTTTTCAAGACAGGCGCCTTAGTCCACTCGGCCATCCCTCCAGGTTTGAAATTCTAACACACAAAACCGCTTGCATCAAGACAAGCAATTCATTATACCACCCCATCAAGGGATATTAGTTGGCCAGGGCGTAAGTGTTGGTTTAGGCGTAAAAACACCCTGGGTGAATGTTGGACTGTGAGTTGCTGTTGGCGTGCTGGCGTGCGTCTGCGTGGCTGTTTCCTGAGGCAGTGTGAGGGTCACTCCGGGTTGGGCCGTTTCGTCAGGCTGTAAATTCTGATTTCGCCATCGCAAACCCAAGATAATTCCCGTTGTTAGGAGGCTCAAAACGACAAGGGTGCTTATGCATCCAACAGCCAAACGCTTTTTCGCCTTCCACTTAAATACACCTCTACCAGAAGGCGGCACCTGGGCACAGATTACAGTGATGTTGTCATGGCCAGCTCGTAGGTTGGCCATCTCGATTAATTTCTCAGGCGCTTCTTCCACAGAAGTGCTCTCCAGCACGGTTTGGATCTCGTTGTCAGCCACTAAATCCGTCAGGCCATCGCTGCATAATAATAAAATATCCCCGGGCAGCAGCCTGAGACCCTGGTTTTTGATGGCATCCACATCCAGTTCTTTTTCGAAAAACCATAGTCTAAAATCAGGTTCGGGCGGCTTCTTAGAGCCCAGGTAACGGCGGATGACATGAGCATTGGCGTGTTGGCTGCCCATCCTATCACTGATCAAACCAGCATCGAGGGCTTCTTGCAACCATGTGTGATCAGTCGACAGCTGGACAAGGTAATTTTTCCGCCATAAATAAATGCGGGTATCCCCTAAATTGGCTGTATACAACCTGTCACCTATCACCCAGGCTATAGCCACGGTCGCACCCATCCCGTGCTGTTGAGGATCGGTAAGAGAGGCTTGATGAATTGCTTCGCTGGTTTCGAGGACGGCACTCTCAATAGTCTTTACGGGATGACGGACATCCCCGGCAATGATTTTTTCTGTAATCAGCGAGACACCCATCTGGGCAGCCACATCACCAGCACGATGACCACCAATGCCGTCGCATACCACAATCAAGCTCGAGATGTTTTTACGTTTGGTGCCAGGTTTAAAGCTCGTAACCTTAAAACGATCCTCATTGACCTTACCCGTCAATCCAGGATGAGTAGCTCCCTTAATATTTAGATGGGTTTGTTCCGCTTTTTTCATAGCTATGGTTTATATTTAGAAACCATCACCTCTGGGGGATGATCAGCATCAATAATTGTAAACCGAAAACCAAGGTCTCCCACATGAATGATGTCACCCGATTGTAAAGGCACAGAGTGACTATTCACAAGCTTATAATTTAACCAAGTGCCCCCACTTTCTTCTAATGGACTGATCCAATATTGTCCCTGATGATAGTGCAATAGAGCATGCCTTCCCAAAACATTCCGATCCTCTAAGACCACATCTGCCGACTCAGGGTCACTCCCAATGATCATTTTTAACTTAGAGATGGCAAAGCTGTACCGATCCTCCAGTGAATTTCCCAAAGTTAGGGGATGCAACCTCGCCTCTCCGCGACGGAGATCATCAGGGCCAAACAGATCACGCCATTCAGAACTATGAGACTCTTTTTCTCCATCTTTTTCCGATTTCTTCAATCGGTTTTGCTGCCAAAGTCGCCTGATCAACCAAAATGCCCCAAAAACCGTTAGGAGCCCCAATCCAATGAGCAAAGCAATGAACCATGGCCGTTCTATGAGTGGCTGAATTTCTCTTTCAGGTTCAATCACGAGGATCTGTACAGGGGTCTCAATCGTCTGTCCAGTTAGACCAAGACTGTCTCGAACCTCAACCTGGAGCACATGTTCTCCTGATTCCTCCAGAGCTGAAATATCCCAGGTGAGTACATCAAATGGCGGTTGATCCTTCACCAGTACAATCTGGCCATCCACAATCAATCGGCTGGTGGTTATCGCCCGTGGATGACCATCCGGGAATTCAATCATGATGTTGATCTCTTTAAGGTCAGGATAAAGTTCAGGTTCATTCATCTCCGTTATTTGTTCCCATTGACGCTCGATGGTTTCAGGTGGCGTTAGCAAAATGGGGTTTGGAGGTTCAACCTCAAGGTAAAAGGGGACGCTCTCCCCACTGATTTCTCCTTCCGGTGTATCAACCTGCACACGCAGCGGATAGGATCCCGTTTCCCGGATATTGGTTTGGTAGGTCAGGGTGTAGAAAGATCCACTCTCGAAGAGGTAGGTTTCCGGATCTGGCAAGGGTTCTAAGCCAGTGTAACTAAAAAATGAGCCGCCCGTATTTTGCGCCAGGTTGATTAAAGAACCCCCTTGATCATTGGTCAGAAAATAGGGATCCCCAACCATCCAAACATTGACCTGGATGCCTGCCAATTGCGCTTCAAGGGTCAAGGTGTTGACTGCCTCAATTTGCTGGGCTGGTGGAGGGGTGGTGATGTATAGAATGGATTTGTCCACGCCAAAAGGCACCACGCGATCCCGTGCATTCTCGATGGCGGTTGACAAGCCCTCAAGATCTGGGATGACATTTCTAAAATTTGGCTCAAATCCAACCAGGGACATCCGCCATACTTCCCCGCTGGAGGTATTCCGAATTCTGACGCTCTCATTGGTGATCAAAGACCATGAATCCGCTTCTGCAAAGTCCCTGGTCGAAACCCAGGTTTCTAAGGTATCTCGAATGCGGTCGTAAGGGGAAAAGCCATTTTCATCGTTGAGATCAAAAAAAGTGCTGCCATTAATTACAAGCGTAAAATGCACCCCAACATGGGTCTGAGCCAATGATAGGATGTCAACCTTTTCCTCGTTTTCAAAAATTTGGATTTGCTCCCTCTCAAGTTGCGCCCCATTAAATTCAACAACTTTCGGAGGTTTGAATTGAACGGATAAAATGGGGAAGTCTTCAGTTGTTGGGGGTTGTACAATGAGGGATTGCGATACCTGCCCTTCAACGGGCATTACCCCATTGAAAATACTCACAAGGATGCAGCACAAACCTATCATCCTGATAAGTGTCCTATTGAGCCAAACGCCAAGGGCTGATAACTGCCCCTGGCGTCTGATTCTTGTATAACGCTTTTCTTTCACATGCATGGCTTATCTACGATGATCTATGGGAGCAAGCCCATCATTTATCACGTAAATTCAACGGTTTCTTGATCGCTTTTGGATATTATTTTGGGTGCAAGATCTTCTTTATTCGCTAATCGGCGATAGGTGAGCGTCCAACTTGCCAGGATATACGCCTGGACAACGCCGCTGAAAAGGATCATAAAGAGGATGAAACCCAAAAACAAGATTGAACCGATGATGATACCTGCAACGGTTATCTCCCCACCCGTGATAAGCAGCGAGATCAACAAAGGTGATATCAGCACTGCAAAAAGCGGCAGACCAAGCAGGAGAATCACGAAAAATTGCCCGAGGAACAATATCAGGAACATCAACAGAACATGCCCCAGGTGCGCTGTGATCATTTGCCAGGCGCGTTCGATGGCCTTAAAGACCGGCAAACTTTCCTCAATAATGGCAATCGTTGTAAATATCAGCATCTGATGGATGAACCAAAATAACGGGATAAGCAGGATCAACCCCAAACCGCAGGTAAAGACTGTTAAGAGGATCATGGGCAGGAAAAATATCATGAAAACGATCGTTCCTGCCACCTTGTAGCCAAGATGAAACAGCAATACTTTCCAATAGGAGGGTTTAGAAGCATTAAAAATTTGTCCAAAGGAAAGCGGTTTTTCATTGGGATCCAATTGATCGGCCATGCTGGTGCCTTTGATCACGCCAACTGTGCCCAGTGTTCCCAGGAACAAGCGCAAAACTGCGATGAGCACTGCGAGAATAATGATGACCATCAACGCAACTATGCCGATTGAAACCCAAACTCCCCAAGGAACCTCAACCGCATTCGCAGCCAGTTTTTCAAAATATCCGGGGGTCGTTATCCTCAGCAAATGGGGGCCAGCGCCATTACCATGCCATAGATTGGACTGGCTTGAAGCACCAGAGGCACCCCCACCACCGCCTCCACCACTGCTCATAGAATTCATGGCCCCACAACTGGCTAGAATACCAAATAACCACAAGATTTTGTGCTTCCATATAATTTTCCATGCTTTAGATAAAACTTCACCGTAATCCATTTAAGCCTCCAAACACTAGCGAATAAATGATAATTTTCTGCTGGGGTTACCTATCAACAAAAACAGGGTATGTCATTGTTCAACAATGGTATTTTACCGGCAGCAGTGGTTGTCAATTGTTAAATATCAACTTTATGATATATGATTCAACGAAAATAATAAAAATCCAATTATTCTTTGAGTGATGAGGTACGGTTTGGATCGGGTGGTTGGCTGCTGTCATGCCGGCGCAATCTGATTAATATCTCTTCTAAAATTTTGCGGTTGAAGCTCACTAAATCTGCAATCAGACCAATCAAAAAGGTGATAAACCCGACAATCAGGAACACAGAAGCCAAAATCAGGGATTGTACCATCCCTGAACCTTGACCCCGGAAATAAAATACCAGGAAGCGAATCCCAATCGCCGTACCAATCAACAATAAAATGGCGCTGATCACAGTAAAGATGCGTAAAGCGCGGTACAAAGTAAAACTGCGGATGATGGTAACAACGGAATTAACAAGATAATTACGCACACTCCGAAACAGCCGTGAGGGGCGTTCAGGCGGATTGGTCTCAATAGGTATGAATTTTACCCGCACGTTTTTTGCCCCTGCCTGGATTAAGGTCTCCAGGGTATAAGAATAATTACTGAGTACCAGGGTTTCAAGAGCGACTTCTCGAGTCATTGCGCGAAAACCACTGGTGGCGTCCGGAATATTAAAACCCGCTGCAGCAGAGACCACCCGGCTGCCCAGAGTCTGCAAGGCTCGCTTATGAATCGGGAAATGTTGGACGGTATCCACTCCCCGATCGCCAATGACCAATTCGGCTTCACCTGACAATATAGGTGCCACCAATTTGCTGATATCTGCTGCTAAGTATTGGTTGTCAGCATCGGTGTTGACAATCACATCAGCCCCCAAGCGCAAACAAGCATCCAAGCCATTGGCAAAAGCCTGAGCCAAACCCAGGTGCCGCGATAGATGAACGATATGGTCCGCGCCATGCTGACGGGCAACCCGGGCAGTTTCATCTGTGCTGCCATCCTCGATGACCAGAATCTCAACCAAATCAAAACCATCGACCGACTTCGGCATTTGGTTAAGGGTTTTTGGGAGGAGTTCCGCCTCATTAAAACAGGGTATTTGAATAATCAGTTTCATAGCAGTCAACAATTGTTTATGTTATTTTTTAGTATATCACGGGAAGTGTCAGAGCTGTGAGGTACCCACATCGACCCCTTTTTAGATGGTCGATTCCTTTTATGCGAAGTTTCATCAATAAATATTTTTTTTAAAAATGGCACCAGAATTTTCGATCCTGAGTGTGCTATAATAGCCACGCAAGAAGCCTTACACGCTGACAATGGATGTCCGATCCACCATCTAGATAGTTGGTATCTGCTGGGCGACAAATAGAAACTGATCCTCAAAATAATTCATTTATGACTATCCCTAATAAAGGAATATCAACATGAAGCGAAAAAACCCCGAATGGCTTAAAAAAGCGGTCTTCTACCAGATCTATCCTCAATCCTTTTATGATTCTAACGGAGATGGCATCGGTGATATCCCCGGGATTATTGAAAAGCTGGACTACATTGAATACTTGGGTGCAAATGCCCTGTGGATCAATCCCTGCTTCCTTTCCCCTTTTCAGGATGCTGGATATGATGTGGCGGATTATTATCAAGTCGACCCTCGTTATGGCACCAACGAAGATCTCAAAGAATTATTCGTTCAAGCCAAACAACGCGGTATTCATATCCTATTAGATTTGGTCCCAGGCCACACCTCAATTGAACATCCATGGTTCCAAGCATCCAAAAACCCGGAAAAGAACCAGTATTCCGATTATTACATCTGGAACAATTCTATTTGGGAGGTCCCCCAACAAGACTTACCCATTATCCGTGGCTATGGGCAGCGGGATGGTGCTTATGTCACAAATTTCTTTTACTGCCAACCGGCCCTCAATTATGGCTTCACCCGACCGGATCCGGAACACTCCTGGATGCAGCCAGTAGATGCAACAGGCCCACAACTGGTGCGCCAGGAGATCAAGAAGATTATGGATTTCTGGTTAGAGATGGGCGCCAGTGGATTCAGAGTCGATATGGCCGCCTCTCTGGTCAAACGGGACCCAGAAAAAATCGAAACCGCCAGGTTCTGGTCGTCCATCCGTGAGTGGATGGACCAGGCTTACCCTGAAGCGATAATCGTCTCCGAATGGGGATTCCCACATCAGGCACTCCCAGCCGGA
>Ga0272442_10011301_pt1 | contig 10898 bp, 12 predicted proteins | sample SSMForm2O_FD_200262 | JGI IMG/M metagenome (GOLD analysis project Ga0272442, IMG submission 200262) | Marine sediment archaeal communities from Little Sippewissett salt marsh, Falmouth, MA, United States - SSM-Form-2O | ecosystem: Environmental > Aquatic > Marine > Wetlands > Sediment ... | reverse complement strand
TCCTGATAAGTTTAAACATGATGATTTTCAGCATAATAAAGAAAATGTAGCTAAATTAAGCGATATTAGTAGTAAACTTTTAAGAAATCGTATAGCAGGTTATATTACAAGATATTTAGCAGCTAAGAATAGAGGCCCAGTGAGCCCACCAATTTCTGAGTAACAACCCAAAATTTATTTTAAGTGTTTGTTTTTTACAGCTGGGGGAAAAACTTATAGAAAAAATAAAAAAAGCTATCAATGACCTCAAAAAAGGAAAATTTATATTAATCTTTGATGATGATAAAAGAGAAGGAGAAACAGATTTAGTAATTTCCTCAGAGTTTGTAACTCCAACTTCAATTAAAACTATGAGAAAAGATGGAGGAGGATTAATATTTTTAATGACCTCTAATGAAATTGCTAAAAAATTAAAACTACCATTTTTAGCAGATATGTATAAAAATATAGATGATAAATATCCTGTTTTAAAGGAACTAGTTCCAAATGATATCCCTTATGATTCAAAATCTTCTTTTTCACTTTTAATAAACCATAGAAAAACATTCACAGGTATCACAGATATTGACAGAAGTTTAACTATGAAAAAATTTGCGGATCTAACAAAAAAAATCGATAATGCTAATCATGATATGGCAACAAAGATGTTTGGTAAAGAATTTAGATCACCAGGTCATGTTCCAATTTGTGTTGCTGCTGAAAAATTACTCGATGAAAGAAAAGGCCATACTGAACTGGTCATATCAATTATGGAAATGGCAGAGCTTGCACCAGTTGGAAGTGGTTGTGAGATAATGGGCGATAATGGGCGAGCTTTAACTAGAGAAAAAGCACAGAATTACGCAAATAAACATGGGCTGGTTTTTTTAGATGGTAAAGATATAGTTGAGGCATGGAAAAAATGGTCAAAGTAATGGCAACGGGTACTTTTGATTTACTACATCTAGGACATGTATATTATCTAAAAGAAGCAAAAAAACTTGGAGATAAACTTGCTGTAGTGGTAGCAACTGATACAACAGTTAGAAGATTAAAACATGAGCCAATAAATCCTGAAAAAGTTAGAGTAGAACTTGTGAAAGAATTAGAAGTCGTTGATGAAGCATATCTGGGTCATGAAGAAGATATGTATGAAGTAGTTGAAGAAATAAAACCTGATATTATCGCATTGGGTTATGATCAAATACACGATGAAAAAAAGATAGAATCAGAAGTTAAAAAAAGAAAATTGAATGTGAAAATTGTTCGATTATCAGAGTATAAAGGCGGCAGTGATCTTGAGGGTACTAGAAAAATTATTAGTAAAATCATTGCGGCCTATGAATTTCAAAAAGATATTGAACGGATTGAGGGTAAATGAAAATTATAGGTATAGCTGATACAACATTCGCTCGTTTTGACATGGGGGAGGCAGCTACAGATGAATTACAATCAAATCATACTGGTTTTAAAATTATACGTTACACTGTACCGGGTGTCAAAGATTTACCAGTTGCTTGTAAAAAACTTTTCGAAGAGCAAAAATGTGATATTGTTATGGCTCTTGGGATGCCTGGTCCAAAACCTATCGATAAAACATGTGCACATGAAGCAAGTACAGGTTTGATACAAACACAGTTAATGTGCAATAAACATATAATCGAAGTTTTCGTACATGAAGATGAAGCAAATAATGAAAAAGAGTTAGCATGGCTCGCAGATAAAAGATCAAGAGAGCATGCTAAAAATGTTATAGATTTATTATTTAATCAAAAAAACTTGGTTAAAAATGCTGGCAGGGGATTAAGAGAAGGCTTTGAGGATGCAGGAGCTATAATTGAAGGTTAAGGATGTGAAAAAAAATGGCTGAAAAGAAAATAAAAATTGGAGCTGTAGTATCTGAATTCAACTACGATATAACTATGATGATGTTAGAAAGAGCGAAAGAACATGCAAATTTTCTAGGCGCAGAAATAACAAAGGTCGTAAAAGTACCAGGTGTATTTGACATGGGACTAGGCATAAAAAAACTGATAAAAGATAAAAATATCGATGGAGTAGTTGCACTTGGTGCAGTAATCGAAGGAGAAACAGAACATGATGATATAGTAATTCAACATGCTTCTCGTAAAATAGCTGATTTATCTGTAGAATACGACAAACCTGTAGGTCTAGGAATCACTGGACCAGGAATGACAAGATTACAAGCAGAAGAAAGAATTGAAAGGGCTAAAGCCGCAGTGGAAGCAGTTGTAAAACTACATAAAAATTTAAACTAATATAACATATTTATAATCTGAGAAAATGAGAGGCGAATATTGGATTATAGTTATAATAGGAGTAGTGTTATTCCTACATTCCTATAGCATGAGAGACTCGTATTTTGATGCCGCTTTGAATTGGATCCTAGGTATAGTTTTAGTATATCTTGGATTAAAACTTAATGAAGAAGAAAAAAAGAAAGAACAATAATTTACTAATTTTTTTCTTTTTCTATCATTTTAAAAATAGATGGAAGATGAATCGTATACGAACCATCTTTTTGTATAATAATTGGTTCTTCTTCCAAAAGTCCTTTTAAATCAATCTTATAACTACCTGATCTTTCAATATCAATTGTCTCCGGGACATCAGATTTATCGACTTCTGATTGAATTTTTTCAATTACTGATTTTCTAACTTTTTCATCTGTTATTTCCTTAATATCTTCTTTTTTATCAGATTCTTTTTTCTTTTCTGAAAGATGTTTCTTCATAGCTTTTTTTATGTCTTTAGGTTTTATATCTGCCCATTCGCCAGAACCATCAATTAGCTCTTTCCCCTCGCTACCCATAAGCTCTACTATAACAGAGTTTATATCATTTCCGACTTCTTTGATAATTTGATTTCTCTTTTTCTCATCTAAAGGGACTTTAGTGTAAAAAAAACGGTTTCCACCACATGATTGACATCCTTTAAGAAGTTCTTGAGATCCTTCTTCGAATACCTTTCCACATTTAAGACATTGATGAGGCATTTTTTATTAACTCCCTTTTCCAGGTATAATTTTTGTTTGGATCATGTTGCTATCTTTTTTAACTGTTTGAAGAAGATTTGCAGGTCCTATTAATGTTATTCTTGGTCTTTTTACTAAACCTAATATTTTTTGAATAAAAGTAGGAGAATCTTCACCATATCCTTCCATTTCAACACCGATAAAAGTATCATGCTCGATTTCTTTCATTGTTCGCTCAATTAAATCAGCTTGCTCAATAGGTGTTAGACCATGCTCAAGAACCAAGATTTTACCTTTCTTTACTTCTTTTAATATAAACTTTAGTTTTTCTTCTGAGTTAAATTCTTGTAATTTGTTTCTTGATACAAGATTAAATGATATAGATTTGTCTTTTTTTGTCATAAAAAACTACCTCTTATGTTTTTTACGTTTTTTTCTAAAATGTTTGACCATTGTTGAATATAGATTATCTGAATTATAACCTGTTAAAGCACTGATTGGAATTACTGGATGTTGAGGAAATGCTGATTTAAGTGTTGCTGGACTAGAATCTTCCATATCGATCTTATTTGCAGCTACAAGAACTGGGAGATTTCTTGCTTCTAAATTTCCAAGAATTGTTACATTTACTTGAGTAAAAGGATCCTGAGTTGAGTCCATAACTAGTAAGACACCATCAATACCTTCAAGCCATTTAATAGATTCAATAACTCCTTCAGTTGCCTCTTTTGCACGTCTTTTTGCTTCGTCACGTGTTAGCCCCCAAGTATTCATAAAATCTTTATAATCAATTTTTGTAGAAATACCCGGAGTGTCAACTATATCCATTTTCAACGAAGATCCGCCGTTCTCAACTTTTACATCTTTTTTCCATTTAGCGCGTCTTGTCTCATGTGGAATATCAGAGACGCTACCCATTATATCTCCAGTCCAATCACGAAGTATCCTATTAGCAAGGGTGGTTTTTCCAACATTTGGTGGACCGTATATTCCAATTTTTACATGTTTTTTACCAAAAATCTTCTGCAAAATAGAAGAGAGTTTAATATTTCTAAATAGACCCATCCGATCATCCCTCCTAGTAATTAGGTTTATTAAAAATGGTATGTTTATTGTAGTTTATTAGTTTAATGGTAATATATGGGAAGAACAAATATTAAATTGATTGCATTTTATTTTAGCAGTATTAAATATATAAAAAAATTAAATTTGGTTTGTAATTAATTAAATCTGATTTTATAAAAACTGATAAATACTTAGATTTATCTTTAAATTTTATGAAAATCCTTATATAGCTACAACCCAATTCTCATTAACCTTATTAAAATTGGGAGGATTGATAATTATGGTTGAGAAGGATAAAAAAGTTCCAGATTTTGAAAATTTCGATTCTTTAAAAGAAAAACTACTTGCTGTTACTAATGAACTTGATAACATAAAAGTTTCGTTCGCTAAAAGCACTGAAGAACTATCAGAATTACAAAATATGTTAGATGTCGGAAACATGCAAGAAATGTCTGGTGTAATCGAAGGATATGAAAATAAAATAGCCGAGGAAGAAAGAAAAAGACAGGAAGCATCGGAAGGCGCAAAAAAATATAGTGAAGAACTTGAAAAAGAAAAAGAACGCTTAGTTAAACTATGGGATGCTTATAAAAATCAAGAACAAGAATTGTCAAATATGGAAAAGAAAATGACAGAATACGAGGAGAAATGTAGAACAGCTGAATCTTCTAAAAAACAATTAGAAGAAGATTTAACAGCAAGAATCAACACTTTAACTCAGAAGCTTGAAGAAAACAAGGGAAAAATAAATAAATTTGATCAATATGAAGAAAGATATAAAGAATTTGATGGAATCCGTAACAATCTAGAAAAAGAGATACACGCGCTTAAAGAAGATATATCTGAAAAGGATGAGACAATAAATCAACTGAGCGCACAGATGGAAAAAATCCGCAAAACAGAGGACTACTCTAAATATAAAGAAAAATATGAAGAAATAAATGCAGAGTTTGAAAAAGAGAAAGAGAGACTAACAAAACTTTACCATTTATATGAAGAAACTGATAATGAATGCAAACAGTTAAAAGAGGAAAATAAAAACTGGCAGAAATGGTGGGATTCAAACAAAGAAGTATTTGAAAAAATATTTTCAAAAACACCTCCATCACAATATACCCCTTCAAAGCATACAGAAAAGAGATCAGAGGTAACTGAAAAGCCAGAAGAGATAGATAATCCAACAAAGAAACCTAAGAAAAAGAGACTTTTCAGAAAATAATACTTTTTTACTCAATTTTTATATTACTTATACCTTCTTGATTTTCACTAACAGAAAGTATATGTTCCATCTCATTTTTTACATCTTCAACATGAGTAATCAAAAATATTTGTCTAAACTTAGATGATAGATTATTCAAAGCCTTCATAATATTTTGTCTTCTAAATAGATCCTGAGAACCAAATATCTCATCTAAAATTATAAAGTTAAAAGCACCACCAGCACGCTCAGTAATAACCTCTGAAATAGCTAAACGTAAACAGAGGTTAGCTAAGTCTTCTTCGCCACCGGAAAAACGCTCTATACTATAAAACTCGCCGTTATCATAAATCATTAAATTATAGTTTTCATCAAGTTCAACGCTAATATATTTCCCATCTGTAAGACGGCTAAAAAAATCAGAGGAATAATAAGAAAGAGTAGGTCGAATACGACTAATTAGATATGTTCTGAAATTAGACATAACATCGGATAATAAATTAAGATAAAACACAGCCTGTTTTTCTTGCTTAAGTTGCTTTTTAAATTTTTCAAGTTCAAAAATTTTTTCTTTAAAGTTTTTAATTTCTTGAGAAATGAGTTTTTTATTTCCTTCTTTTTTTTCTAAATCAATATTTATTTCTGAAAAATCATCTTTTTTGTTATTAAACGCTTCAAGTGATTTTTGATATTCTCTATAAAAACTTTCAACCTGTTTTTTAATATTTTCAAATTCTTTAACATTAAAATCAGTGACCTTGATTTCTTTAAAATGTTTTTGTTTTTTCTCCAGATCAATTTTTTCACTATTTAATTCAGTTGTAATATTTTTAATAGTTGTGTCGATTCTTTCTTTATCTCTAAGTTTATTTTGTAAATAATTTTTTTTCTTTTGAATAGCTGTTTGCTCACGAATTAATCTTTCTCTCTCTTTGATTTGTTTTTCAATTTCCGATTGAAAAGAACTAATTTCTTTTTGTTTAACTTGTTTTTCCTTTTCAAATTTATTTATAAGATTATTAAATTGGTCTGAAAGTACTCTTTCGCATGTTGGGCATTCAGCTTCAGGTCCAAGTTTTTCGATATTTTTTTTCTTTTTATCAATTTCAGAAACATCTTTTTTTATCTGATCTGCAAGCGTTTTTTTCTGCTCGATAACTTTTACATTCTTCTCAATTTTGTTGTTAAGCTCATCAAGTCTTTTATCGGTTAAATTAATATCTTTTTCAATATTTTTAAAATCTACAAGTTTCTTGTTTTCATTATCTAAGATTTTTTGTCTATCCTTGGTTTTTTGTTTTAGCTCTTTAATTTCTTCTTCTAATTTTCTTTTTCTTTCGAATAATGTTTTTTTGTCTGAAAGTTTTTCTTTTTTCTCATTTAATTTTTCGTATTCTTTTTTCTTGTCCAGATATATTTTTTCTAATGCTTTTAAATCTTTTTTGAAAACTTGTATTTTATCTTTAGATTTTTTGATCTCGTTATCAATTTCTTTTTTATTTTTTTCTAAATCTTCAATTTCTTGATTGTAAGTATTTTCTTTTTTTTCCCCTTTTTCATTAACAAGATTATGATCTAGTTGATCAATTAAATTATCCTTATTTTTTTTATCGGATCTTACTTCTTTAATTACTTCATCAAGTGAATCTATTCCTAACATGCGAAGAATTACTGGTCTGCGCTCACTAGCATTCATTGAAGATAATGTATTGAGCTCTTTTTGTTTTGCAAAAATACTTGTAAAAAAAGATTTGAAATCCATGCCAAGTTTTTCCTGCATATAGTGATTTACTGTTTCTGCCCCTGTAGCAGCTATCTTACCATTTATTGTAACTGTAGCAGTTGTGGTTTGTGCTTTTCCTCTCATCTCTCTTATTAATCTATAGGTGTTATCTTCAAAAATAAAATCTAGTTCGACTCTACAAACATCTGAACTGTCTGAACTTTGTCGTTTAATTTGATCTGATGAAGTTCGAGCTGCAACGGATCCGTATAGTGCCCAGGCTATTGCTTCAAAAATTGTTGATTTTCCTACACCGTTAAGACCTATAACGCCTATTACGCCATCTGGAAATTCTACGGAAGTCTGCTTGAATTTACGAAAGTTTTTAAGCGTAAGAGTTTTTAGTATCATTTTGCTTCGTCTCTTGCCTCAATTTTTTCAATATAACCTATACCTAATTTTAGAAGTGTTTCTTTTTCTTCGATTTCTTGTTTTTCAAGAAATTTTTTGAATTCATTTACAAGCGCATCAATTTTTGATGAAGAAGAAGTTTTTGTTACATCATCTTTTAAAACATCTGCTTTTATTTCATAATGTACTGCATCACGAGTTAACTTTCTTATCTCATCAAAATCAAGTCCACGATAAATATGAGATGGTATATCTTCCAATGTTATTCTTATTGTTTTTTCTTCTGGTTGCGTTTGATTTATTTTTTGTTTTATTTCTTTCATTACTTCATCGAGCTTAAGTTTTGAACATTTAATTGGCTTAGTATCAATCATCGGTCTTGTTTTAAGCTCTACAAAATTATATTTTAAACCTTTTTTACTTAAATCTAATTCTATAAATCCTTTTTTATCACCTGCGTCTGTGAAAGTAAAGCTCTCAGTGGAACCCGAGTAAAAAGCATTTTCAGCAAGTTTTGAGTATTTATGATAATGCCCCAGAGCAATATAATCAAAATCTTTACTCAAAATCTTTGCGGGTATCATAAGCTCGTTGAACTCATTCATGCTAAATGCATGTATGCCAGTTACTGCACCATGGGAAACAAGAATATTATAGTCGACATCTGAACTTGGTTTTAATTTTTTAATTTCATTATTAAATTCTTGTTTTGAATTACATTGAGGTATTGCATGGATCATAACCTTTTCTTTATTTATTTTAAAAATATGTTTTTCATATTTTGAATTATAAATTTGGTGAACATTTTCTATATGATCAAATATGCTGAATATATGGCCTGTTTCTATTAATTTTGGTTGTTCATGATTGCCAGATATTACTATTGCGGGTATTTTATTCTTTGATAAGCGGATCATTTGTTTTAATGCAAATGTAATGGCTCTGTTACTTGGTCTTACTGAATCAAATAAATCACCGGCATGTATAACCAAGTCTGGTTTTGAGTTAACTGCATAATCTACAAATTGTTCAAAAGCGTTGTAAATATCTTGTTCTCTCTGGTTTATACCATTTTCTGTAGATTTTCGATAGGCAGAATAGCCTAGATGAGTATCAGAAACATGTAAAATTTTCATAATTATTTCTTACGACTAAGTTTTAAAGCTACAATATCTCCAACAAGTGTTTCTACATCTAGCGTGGGGGCAATTGGTGGAGCATATGCTGTTTCAAGTTTCCTAAATGTATCAATATCCATATTACCAAGAATCGCACAAGCAAATGTATTAACTCTTTGTGCTGCTTTATCGCCAACAGCTTGAACGCCAAGGATTCGGCCTGTTTTTTCATCAGCTATACATTTTATAGTAATTTTTTTCCCACCAGGATAATAATCTGGTAAAGAAGAACCATTTAACTTACCAGAGACTGTAGAAAAAACATCTAAAAGATTTGTTGTAGACCCAACACCGGCAAATTCAATATCAAAAAACTCTGAAGTAAAAGTCTGTAAAACGCCTTTTGGAAGAACATGTTTTCCACCAGCTGCATTTACACCAGCCGCAATACCTTGCCTAACAGCTATGCTACCAAGACCAACATGAACTGGTTTTTTTGTAACAAAATCTATATATTCTGTACAATCACCCGCAGCATATACATTTTTAACAGAAGTTTCAGCTTTTTCATTAACAACTATACTACCTGTTTCTCCGATTTTACAACCAATTTTTTTTGCCAATTCAATCTCTGGCTTAACCCCAGTTGATATAACTAAAATATCAGCATCGATCTTTTTATTCTCACCGGATTTTCTATCTTTAATCAACAATTTTTTAATTTTACCATTTTTAACTTCAATTTTTTTTGCAAAGTGATTAAAATAAAGGTTTATATCATCAGGCATATTTTGTTTAATTAACTCAGATATATCATCATCAAAAACAGTAGGAAGAATATTTGATAATGCCTCTACAATTGTTACTTTCATGTCTTTCTTATAAAGACTCTCTGCTAGTTCTATCCCAATAAGACCAGCACCAACTATGACAGCATTTGCTTTTTTCTTTATATAAGAAGATATAGCTTTAGCGTCATCAATAGTTCTAAGAACAAAAACACCATCTGAATCTAAGTTTTCTATTGATGGTAAAGTTGGACTTGCACCAGTGCAAATAATGAGATAATCATAGTTTTTTTCAATTTTTTTATTGCCTTTTTTAGCATATATAATTTGTTTTTTAGTATCGATTTTTTCAACATACGTTTCAAGTTTTAAATCGATATTGTTTTTCTTAAACCATTCTTCTGAAAACTCAAATAAATCATTAAAATTTGGAATAATACCTGATATCGCATAGGGCAAACCACATTTGGAATACTGAGGATATTTGCCTTGCTCTAAAATCGTGATTTTTGCTTTTCTATCCGTCTTATGAGCAAACTGTGCAGCTGTGCCACCACTAGCTCCACAGCCAATTATCACTATTTCTCTATCTTTATTCAAATTATAACTCCCCGCCCTGTAAACTAAAAATGTTTTTTTAATAGTTTTTATTAAATTCTTTATTTCTTCTTTATCAAAAATACAAATAAAACGATTATTATTGGAAATAAACACAAAATTAAAAATTATTTTTTAGTTTTTGTTGATTTCTTCTTTCCTACAGATTTTGCTTTTGTAGATTTTGTTTTTTCTTTTGATGTTGCCTTTGTAGAAGTCTTTGTTTTTTTGGAGATAGTTTTTGTTTTCTTGGGCGTTGTAGCTTTTTTAGGCTCCTTTTTTGTCTTTTTTGGTTTCTCTTCTTTTTTAACTGATTTGACCTCGGTTTTCTCTTCCTTTTCTTCAGTTTTATCTTCTTTTTTGACCGGTTTCTTTGCTTCTTTTTTTGGTTCTTTCTCTGTTTTTTCTTCTTCTTTCTTTTTCGGTTTTTTTTCTTCAATGGTAATTGTTGGCTGCTCAATAACCTCTGTTTTACCTATCTCAATCCTTTTTACAGGATACAATTTTTTAGTATTTTTATAAATATCACTGCCTAATTTTCCATCTAGTGTATTTTTTATAAATTCTGACATTGTTGTTTTACCTGCTTGTTCCGTAATTGTGTTTTTCATTGTGCTTCTTATAATTCTCTTTTGAGAATTTTGAATTCTTTTATCTGTTATGGCAAATGGTTTTACTCTAATAGTACCATTATCTCTTGTTTTAACATCATAGACAGCATCTATCTTAGAGTTACGTCTTCGTACCATTCTACGAATATAATCTGAAGTTAACGAATGGCCAACAAATTGTGTATGAGCATTTGATTCCTCTACTTTATGAATTTTAAAATATAGAACCATATGTGATTTTCTAAAATCATTTGTCAAATCTTGCATAGATACAGAGGCTACTCTGTTAATAAGATTATCTGGATTATCTGATAAAGTGTCTGATACTGTAACATTATCAAATGATGGAGGAGCAATAATATTATACCAGTTTTTAGCTCGCCATCTGTCTTTTACCTTTCTTGCTGCTGATC
>Ga0272442_10011299_pt1 | contig 10899 bp, 9 predicted proteins | sample SSMForm2O_FD_200262 | JGI IMG/M metagenome (GOLD analysis project Ga0272442, IMG submission 200262) | Marine sediment archaeal communities from Little Sippewissett salt marsh, Falmouth, MA, United States - SSM-Form-2O | ecosystem: Environmental > Aquatic > Marine > Wetlands > Sediment ... | reverse complement strand
ATGAACTGTCTGTCAGACACGAGTCATCCAGTGCATCGATGGTCATGTCGATGTTCAGCATATTTTCTGCCGCATTTTCAACGGACAGTACGGGATTGCTGTCTGTGGTGTTTGAGGCAGGTTCTGTCGGATTTGTGCTGCACCCGGTGATCATCAGGAACAGGAATGTGGCTGCCAGAGCTGGTTTCAGATCAATCATGATGTGCTCCTTGTGTTTTTTTGATGTAATGGTTGCCGGTCCTTTTCCATTTTCCCGGATGATATTCATATCCGTTTCCGAGCCTGAATACGGGGACCGGGTAATCCCGCGATGGCGGTGAAAGCGGGACCATTGTGGAAACGCATGAGTACCCGTATTATTGTATCTGTTTTTCACGATACCCGTTTTCTGTTGCATTTTTATTTAGATAGCACCATATTGGTGGGTAATTCGAGTGAAACAGGGTGAATATGAATAGAATGAACATTCTGTTTGTGAATTCAATCCGCATGTTCGGCGGCGGTGAGATCTGGATGCTGATTACCCTGGAGGGATTGCGTGACCGGGGGCATGATGTGGGGCTTGTGTGCAGGCCGGACACGGAGCTGGAACGCCGGGCGGCCGGCCGCGGAATCACGGTGCATCCTTTGAAAATCATGGGGGATTTTAATCCGGTATCCATTCTGATGACCAGACAGATTATCAGGAAAAATCACTATACCATTGTTTTGACCAACATGGACAGGGAACTGCGTTTCGCCGGTCTGGCGGCCCGGATGGCCGGCGGGACCGCTGTGTTTCCGAGACGCGGTATCGATTATCCACTGAAGAACAGATGGCAGTATCGCTTCGCCTATAACCGATTGGCCCATACCATTGTCGCCAATTCCGAGGCCACCAGACAGGCGCTGCTCCGCAATGCGCCATGGCTGGATGGATCGCGGATCCGTGTCATATACAACGGGATTGATCCGCGGCGCTATCAGACACCGCCTGATAAAAACTTGCGGCAGGCGCTGGGTATTCCGGATGACGTTCCGGTGGCGGGTTTTGTCGGACAACTGGATGAACGGAAAGGAATTCATGCACTGATGGGCGCATTTGAAAAAGTGCATGCCCGGTTTCCGCGCGCCGTTCTGATGCTGACCGGCGAGGGCCCCATGGCACATGATATTGCGGCCTGGTCCGGAGAAAAGGGACTGGACAATGTCGTGCGGATGACCGGTTTCAGAAAAGACATACCGGAGATCATGAAAATCCTGGATTTTCTGGTGCTGCCTTCGCTGTGGGAGGGATTCGGTATTGTGCTGATTGAAGCCATGGCGGCCGGCAGGGCCTGTATCACGACCAATGTCAGCAGTATGCCCGAGATTGTCCTGGACAATGAAACCGGTATTGTGGTGCCGGCGGATGATGAGGACGCCCTGGCCCATGCCATGATACGGTTACTGGACAATCCGGATATGCGAATGAGATACGGAGAAAACGGGCGTCGCCGGGTGGAAGACCGGTTTACGCTGTCCCGCATGGTCGGTGAATATGAAGCGCTGTTTGCCTCGGTCTGACTGCGCGGCGCTTTATAACGGTGTTTCCGGCAGACAGGCTGCTGTCATGCGGTTCATCACCATCTGAAACCGGAAGAACGGCCGAAGTGCATTTTCCTCTGCCCGAAGCATCCCCTCCGGACATTATTTGATATACAGAACGCGCCTGTTTTCTGTGCGGGAGTCCGTCTCCAGCCGTATCAAATAGGTTCCCGAACTCAAATTCCGTGCATGCCACTGAAATGTATGACTGCCGGCCGGCTGCATTCCCCGGAACAAAATGTCCTGTCGTTCTCCCAAAATATTGCATACGGACAGTGTCACAGGGGAAGCCTCTTCCAGCATATAGGAAATGGTGGTATTGCCGTTAAAGGGATTGGGGAAATTGGCAAGCAGGCTGCATTCCCCCGGCAAACCGGTGTGCTGCGTAACATCTGTCGTCTCCCAGCCCGCCAGTCGGGCGAACATCCACCACGCGGCATAGGCTTTCTGGTTGGCATTCAGGGGTTCACTGTGTTGGGATCCGCATTCGTACCAGTCCGTATTTTCGGTATGGGAATCCTGCCATTCGCGGGCCCAGTTGCCCAGCTTCGGACCGTCTTCCGAGGCATAATAATCACAGTTATCGTTGGGAAATTCGAACCAGGTGCCGTCCGGATCGTAGCTCTCAATATCGGCGAAGTCGTACAGCACTTTGTCATGACCGGTGCAGAAATCACGGATTACCTGATTGGCGGCCTTGTTGTTGGCGTCGTCCCAGTGATCCACATGCCCTGTCATATACACAAAGGTCACGCCTGGATAATCGTTTTCCAGCTGCGACATGGGCGTGAGATATTCACTTTCGAGGGTGCCGGCCGCATATTTGTCATCCACCTGGCCGCACCAGGACCACATAATGACATTCACATCCGCATGGGCCGGATTATTCAGGTAACTGCGTGTTTCATTCACCCATTCCGGATAGTATCCCACATCGCCGTCCATGGCGTAATCATGCAGATCCAGCGCACCGTCATAACCGCCTTCATTCCAAACGAAGATATCATCAGGCAGGGACAGTCCCCTGCCGCCTCCGTTTGCAAAACCGATCAGTCCATCCATGCCCTCGGTAATCTGGCTGCCGTGAGACGTATGCCCGTACGCGATATGCAGGCGGTTCCTGGCCTGCAGTATGGCCGATTCAGGCACTTTGGTGATATCCGTGGATGCATGATTAATAATGAGTGGTGCTGCGGAGACAAAACCGGTATACAGGAACAGGAAAACCAGTCGTGCGTTCAGCATGCCCTTTTTCAGGCGGATAATCCTGTCATTCATACAGCCCTCCTGGAATGAGATCAAACCGGTCTTTTTATCCGCCGCGCATGAGGCCGGGAGACCGGAATATTTGCACATTACATGCTATATTACGGACTGGATTTGTGAAATTCAAGGAAAATCAGCCAATGATTTCAATCTCCGCTTTTACGGAAGTCCAGTGCTGCCGAATTGATACAGTATCTTTTGTGTTCCGGCGCCGGGCCGTCATTGAATACATGGCCGAGATGGGCATCACACCGGGCGCAAAGCACTTCGATTCTGGGCGGGAACAGGCTTCTGTCAACCTCGGTCTGAATATTTTTGTTATCCACAGGCGCCCGGAAACTCGGCCATCCCGTACCGGAATCAAATTTTTTATCGGATGCAAACAAATCCGTTCCACAGCACACACATTGATAAATGCCCTTTTCCTTATGGGCATAATAGGCACCGGTAAAAGGCCTTTCCGTGGCTTTTCGCCGTGTCACATCATACTGAAGCGGCGTCAGCTGTTCTTTCCACCGGGCATCGGTTTTTATCATTTTATCAGCCAATTGATAGCTCCTTTCCTGCGTATTGTATATCTCCACCTTTCCGTTCCCCGCGCCGGGCAGGGCGGATACCGGCAGATAAAGGGCCAGAAACAGGATGACAAGCGGATGAAAGCCGGTCATTTTCAAACCTCCTGCGTTATTGCACATTCATGATTGAACCACAGATCCGCGATTTTGTTTCGTGCAGGGATTCATTTCCCTTGCAATTATGGTCCTTAAATCCTATATTTTATGGTTTTCGAATGTAGAGTGCGAATATGGATGAATGACAGGGGAAAATGATGAATGCTTCGGGATCATGGAAAAGGACACATCATTGCGGGGCTCTGCGAAGCAGCGATACCGGTCAAACCGTGGTATTGAACGGCTGGGTGGCCAATCACCGCGATCACGGCGGTGTGATATTTGTTGATTTGAGGGACCGCTGGGGAATGACACAGATCATGTTCGATCCGGCGCAAGACGAAAAGCTTGCGGACAACGCGTCCCGTCTGAAAATGGAATCCGTCATCGGTGTGCGGGGCAGGGTGATCAGGCGGCCTGCGGACATGATGAATCCCAGACTGCCAACCGGTGAAATTGAAGTGAACGGACAGGATATGATCATATTCAATGAAGCCAGGCCCATGCCTTTTCTGATCAAGGATGACTGCGAGGCGACCGATGAAACACGTCTCAAATACAGGTATCTGGACCTTCGCAGACCGGTGATGCAGAAAAACATGATACTGCGGCACCGGATGGCCCAGATGGTTCGCCGCTTTTTTGATGAAGAGTCTTTTATCGAGGTGGAAACACCCTTTTTGATGAAAAGCACGCCGGAAGGTGCCAGGGATTATCTGGTGCCCAGCCGTATTCACAAGGGCAGGTTCTACGCCCTGCCTCAGTCGCCGCAGACCTACAAGCAGCTGCTAATGGTGTCCGGTTATGACCGGTATTTTCAGATCGTGCGCTGTTTCCGGGATGAAGATTTGCGGGCGGACCGTCAGCCCGAGTTTACCCAGATTGACGTGGAAATGTCCTTTGTGGATGAAAATGATATTATGGATATCATGGAGAGGCTGATCATCCGGATGTTTGAAGAGATGCTGGGACGTAAAGTGCCGGCCCCCTTTCCGAGAATCGGTTACGCGGAGGCCATGTCCCGGTTCGGTACGGACCGCCCTGATATGCGTTACGGTCTGGAACTGCAGGATATCAGCCATCTGGTGCCTGATTCCGGATTCAGAGTATTCGATGAGACGCTTGCAGCAGGCGGTACAGTGCGCGGGCTCAAACTGGATGGCGTTGGACAGATATCAAGAAAACAAATAGATACGCTCACTGAATATGTTCGTCAGTTTCGGGCCGGCGGGCTGGTGGTGATACAGAAACGGGAAGAGGGTGTCCATTCACCTGCGGCCAAATTTTTGTCCGAAAGCATGATGGCGTCGGTTTTGAAACAGTTCGAAGCTGCGGCCGGAGATGTGATTTTTATTGTGGCGGATTCCGAGAAAGTGTGTCTGGATGCCCTCGGCAATCTGCGTCAGCACCTTGCGGAGACATTTCAGAGGATTCCGGAAGACAATTTTGTCCCCCTGTGGGTGGTCGATTTTCCCCTGCTCGAATGGGACGAGGCGTCCGGCCGCTACATGGCCATGCATCATCCGTTTACATCTCCCAAACCCGAAGATGTTCCCCTTCTGGAAAAAAGCCCGGGGAAAGTCCGGGCCAGGGCCTATGATCTGGTGCTGAACGGTTCCGAGATAGCCGGGGGCAGTATCCGTATCCACCGCCGGGATGTCCAGGAACAAATGTTCAGACATCTCGGCCTGGATCAGACGCAGGCGGAGCAAAAATTCGGATTTTTGATGGGCGCTCTGGAGTATGGCGCCCCGCCTCACGGCGGTATCGCCTTTGGATTCGACCGGCTTGTAATGCTTTTTGCCGGTGAAAATTCCATTCGTGAAGTGATCGCTTTCCCAAAAACAACCAGCGCCCTCTCATTGATGGACGGATCGCCTTCCGATGTGGATCAGGACCAGTTGAAAGAGCTGGGCCTGCGTCTGATTTGACACAGAAGACGGCTTCCGGCAGCGGACGTTTCGGATTTTTCTCTTGACAAAATGGGTTTTTTTTGTTATTATTTTTCAGTTGAGTCTAATTTATTGAAATTAAAAAAAAAGGAGGTGTAGGGAATGGCGAGAGGAATACGTTATTTAGCCGTGGTTCTGCTCTCTTTTATCTTTGTCGCATCGCTCCTCATATCCGGTTGTACACGGTATGCCAACGAAGAAAAATTGAATGCGTTGGATGAAACCGTATCAGCAGCTGATAATTCAGAAGAAGCCGTTGCCGAAAAAGAAAAAGAGAAAGCCGAGCTGGAAGCAAAACTGGCAGAGAGACAGGCTGAGCTGGAGAAAGTCAAAGCCAACAGAGCCGAGATCGAACAGAAGTTGGCCGAATAGGGAATTATATCACGAGCTTTCTCAGAGCTCATAACATGCGAAGTATGGAGGACGAGAGAATGAAAATAAAAGGGACATTTCTGATTCTTCTTTCTGTTTGCGCCATTCTGCTTGTTGCTTTCAGCAGTGTGGCTTTTGCGCAGGACGAAAGAAAGATCAAAATGGATGAATACAAGATCCAGCTGGCCGAGGCGCAAAGCCGACAGGCCACAGCCGAGGAAAGGCTCACTGTGCTGGAAGCAGAGATTGCAGAGTTGAAAGAAAAAATAGCCGCTGTTGAGGCGGAAATCGCGACTGAATGGGACGCCATTTATGCGGCTCTGGGTGTGACCGAAGCCGATGTAGAGGCGTTTCGGGCCAATCTGGAATCCATCGACAGCAACCTGGACGGCCTGGCTGCACTGTCACCCGAGGAGCTTTTCCGCAGTGCCGATGAACTTGACGAAGCAAAAGCAGCCATCGAGGAAGCCAAAGCCAGCAAAATGGCCTGGATTTACGATATTGCTGAAACCATTGCCAGCCTGGAGGGCAAGGTGGCCAGCCTGGAAGCCAAAATGCCGGCCAATATTTATGACCAGTATACAGTGGTCCAGGGTGACTATCTGTGGAAAATCGCCAAGAAAGAAGAAATTTACGGCGATGCATACCAGTGGATTCGTATTTATTGCGTGAACAAAGATCAGATCAAAGATCCTGATTTGATTTATTCGGATCAGGTTTTCAATATTGCACGCGGAGTGGGCCGCAACGAGCATCTGGTTGCCAAAGGCGAATGGCTGTCCAAGATTGCCGGATATGCCGAAGTGCTCAATGATCCCACGAAATGGACCCAGTTATACGAAGCCAATAAGGATATTGTGTCGGATCCCAGCCTGATCTATCCGTATCAGGTACTGACGATTCCGGCGGAATAATTTCTGCTTATTGGCATCCGGATCAAATCCGGATTCCAGACAATATCAATGACGATTTAATTGACAGACAACGACAAGCTCTCAATCCTGTGATGTCCATCATGGATTGAGGGCTTTTTTTATGAAGATGGAAACCAAAACAATACAGATGAAAGGCGTGGATCAGCTCCGGCTTCTCGGCGCCCGCGACGAATATTTGAACCTGGTTGAGACGGCTTTTCCTGTCAGTATCGTGATCCGGAATGATGAGATTGTGATAAAGGGAGACCAGCCGCATCTGGACGACGCCGGGAAGTGTTTCACGGAGCTGATATTTCTGGTGAATCGCAACGGCGGCCTGGACCGCCGGGATGTCCGGACTGTTATCGATCTGATAAAATCCGGCGGTGATCCCGTACCGGCAGGAAGGGACCGGGAAGGCGGAAGTATTATTTTTTATGGCAAAAACGGGCTGATTCGTCCCAAAACACCAGGCCAGGACCGGTATTACCAGGCGCACCTGAACAATGATGTCGTTTTCAGTATCGGTCCGGCCGGTACTGGAAAGACGTATCTGGCTGTGGCAATGGCGCTGGCCAAACTGCGCGAGAAAGAGATTGGCAAACTCGTCCTGACCAGACCGGCGATTGAAGCAGGAGAGAGTCTGGGATTTTTGCCCGGTGATTTGATGGAAAAGGTGGATCCGTATCTGCGTCCTCTGACCGATGCCCTCTTTGATATGCTTCCCGCTGATCAGCTTCAGAAATATGTGGACAGGAAAATTGTGGAGATCGTTCCCCTGGCCTATATGCGCGGTCGTACATTGAACAACGCTTTTGTTATTCTAGATGAAGCCCAAAACACATCCGCCGTACAGATGAAAATGTTTCTGACGCGTCTCGGCCTCAACAGCCGGGCCATTGTGACCGGTGATATCACACAGGTGGATCTTCCGAATCACCGGGAGTCCGGCCTGGTGCAGATCCAGGAAATTCTGACGGGAATCGACGGCATCGCTTTTGTGTATCTGGACAAGGACGATGTGGTACGGCACCGGCTGGTTAAAGATATTATTCAGGCTTATGAAGACTTTCATCAAATGAAAACGGAGGATGGGGAAAATACATGAAGGTCCCGTTGCTCAGAAAATGGTTCCGCAGTGTTCATCAGAGCGTTCAGCGCCTGATGAGTCATCCGGACCGCCGTATTTATGTCAACGTATTTCTCATCCTGACGATTTTGACTGCGGTTCTGGTGTTGATGTTTCCGGCCACAGGGTCACTGCAGTTTGAGGATTTGCAGGAAGGCAGTATCAGTACACGCCGGGTTGTGGCGCCTTTCGACTTTGAGATTCTGAAAACTCCCGAGGAATACGAAGCAGACCGCGAGATGGCTGCTAAAAATGTTTATCCTGTATTTCAGCGGGATGAATCTGTTTTGAAAGAGGTGCTGAACCGGACCGGCGCTTTTTTTGATCTGCTCTCGGAATACCGAAGCCGCAATGCATCCGCACGACAGACAGGACTGCGCGTTGCTTTACGCGACAGTCTGATAAAAAATTACACTATTGAGACTCTGAATACGGAAAACTGGTTTTATTTGCTGGACAGCAAATTCGGGCTCAATGACCGCGATTTCCAGTCGCTGCAATACAATGTGGAACAGGTGATCCGTGATGAGCTGGCCATCGGCATCATGGACCGGAGCAAGGATCAGATCGCCAATCCGGACAGACGGCTGATCATGCTGGGAGATCAGGAAGAAAACATTCACATGCTGAGCGAGTTCATGGATATGGCTGAAGCCAGAAACAAAACCACTGATATGCTGGCCAACAATTATCCACGCAGAACCCATCTGGCCCGGATTGGATTCGCCATTGTGAATTTCTTTATACGTCCGAATTGTGTGTATGCGGAAGCGGTTCATCAGCAGCGCATTGCCAGTGCCGTGGCACGGGTTCCCATGGCCCGCGGATTTGTTCAGGAAAATGAGATGATTGTGGACCGGAACGCAAAAATCACTCCTGAAATCCGCAAGAAACTCATTTCACTGGCGGCCAAAATGGAAGAAATGGGCATGCAACACGGCGGTATTGAAAGAGTGCTGCATGTTCTGGGAAGAATTATGTTTGTTCTGGTTTTGTTGAGCGCATTGGGAGTATTTCTTTATCTTGAGAAGCCCAATGTATTGCGGGATGCCAAATCACTCCTGTTGATCGCCATTGTCATCGGTCTCATCGGGTTTATCGCTTTTCTGTTTCATCGGATTGATGCGTCCCCCTATCTGGTGCCGGTGGCCATGGGCGCCATGGTCATGGCCATGGTTTTTGATGTGCAAATCGGCTATGCCAGCGCCGCAGTTCTGAGCCTGATGACCGGTGCCTTGTGGGGAAACGCCTTTGATCTGATGGTGGTTGCATTTATCGTGGGTGTTCTCGGCGTTTTACTGATTACCCGGATCCGGAGCCGAAGTCAGCTGATATTCATTATTTTTTATCTGTCGGGCGGCTATATTTTCACCATTTCCATGATGGGGTGGATACGTGGATTTCCAACAGAAGATATCGTCAGAACCTGGCCCTGGGGGCTGTTGAGCGGCCTGATTGCCCCGATTTTCACTTACGGTTTTCTGCCGCTTGTAGAATCCTTTTTTGATGTGACCACGGATTTTACGTTACTGGAACTGTCCAATCTGAATCATCCGCTGCTGAAACGCTTGTCCATGGAAGCGACGGGTACCTATCATCATGCCATTATGGTGGGCAATCTGGCCGAAGCCGGGGCCCAGTCTGTCGGGGCCAACTCCCTTCTGGCCCGTGTCGGTTCATACTACCACGATGTGGGCAAGATGGACAAAGCGGAATATTTTGTGGAAAACCAGGGGGACAGTCAGAATCCGCATGACCGGCTCACACCGAGAATGAGTGCCCTGATTCTGAGAAATCATGTTAAAAAGGGCATTGATCTGGCCGATCAGTACAGGCTACCCAAGGCGGTCAAGGATATCATCCCCCAGCATCAGGGGACATTGCGAATGTCTTTCTTTTTCAAGAAAGCCATGGCCAGGGGGGAGGAAGAAAAAATCAACGAGAATGACTACCGGTATCCGGGTCCCAAACCGCAGACAAAGGAAGCCGCCATTGTGATGCTGGCTGATGCGGTTGAAGCGGCCTCCAGATCCATGAAGGATCCGACACACAGCCGGCTGAAGGGATTGATTGAAGAAATTGTGGATGAACGGTTTCAGTCCGGCGAGCTGGATGAATCTCCTTTGACCCTGCGTGATCTTCAGAGAATCAAGGAACAGTTCCTGAAAATCCTTGCGGGCACATTTCATGCAAGAATTGAATATCCAAACAAGGACGAAGACAATCCGCCTTCCAAGGATGACAAGTCCCGTGAGGCCCGGGATAAAAATACGGATTCATCTGAACGGGCATGAGACCGGGCTGAGCCGCAGCAGGATTACCCGCATATGCCGCAGTATACTGCGCGGAGAAGCGTGGGACAGGACCGGTGAGGTGCACGTGATTCTGACGGATGAACCGCAGATCAGGAAAATGAACAGCAAATTTCTGGGCCATCACCGGACAACGGATGTCATGGCGTTTCCCCTGTGCGATCCGATGGATCAGGTTCTGGGAGAAATCTACATATGTGCACCCAGGGCCATGGCCCAGGCCGCAGAATACGGTGTCACGCCCGCACATGAAACGGCGCGGCTGGTGATTCACGGCATGCTGCATCTGGCGGGATACACGGATGGGACGAAGCGTGACCGGGAGGCCATGCATGAGAAAGAAAATGACTATCTGGTCCGGCTCGGAATAAATTAAATTATTATGGAGGAACAGGCACCCTTGGATATAGATTTCTGGTTCTCAATCATTGTTTTTATTGTGCTGCTGCTTTTTTCGGCCTTTTTCTCGGGCTCCGAATCGGCTTATTTTTCATTATCACAAATGGATCTGCATCATCTGAAGGATGAAAAAGAGAAATCACCGGCAAGAAGACGCATCCTCTCCCTTCTGGCCAGGCCGCGTCGCCTGCTTATTGGTATCCTTCTCGGGAATACGCTGGTCAATGTGGCCGCGGCAACCGTTATTGCCATTTCCATTTCACCGGTATTTGTGCACCTGGGTATCGGACATCAGGCCGCTGTCATTCTGGAGATAAT
>Ga0272442_10011298_pt1 | contig 10900 bp, 11 predicted proteins | sample SSMForm2O_FD_200262 | JGI IMG/M metagenome (GOLD analysis project Ga0272442, IMG submission 200262) | Marine sediment archaeal communities from Little Sippewissett salt marsh, Falmouth, MA, United States - SSM-Form-2O | ecosystem: Environmental > Aquatic > Marine > Wetlands > Sediment ... | reverse complement strand
TCGGTGGCGAGGATCACGTCGGCGCCCATCTCGACCATGGTGGGCACGTCGGTGATGGCGCCGGTACCGATGGCCAGGCGGGATACGATCTTGCCGGGCGGTCCGAGCAGTTGAACGGCGTGCTGATCGAGATCGACGACCGATGCGGCCACGCGCTGGGCGAGTTCGTGAGCGGGTTGGGGGGCGAGCGTATAGAGGTTGTAGTAGGTTTCGCGGGCGGTGGGGGCGGGCAGCGACAGGTGGGTGCCCCAGCTATCGGTGATGCCGATATCGGGCACGCGATCCCACACGTCGTGGCAGCGATAGACCACCATGCCGGTTTGCTCGAGGAACTGACTCTTGCGTCGGGCGGGCTCGGTTTCGCGCCATCGAGGGTCCTCGTCCATGTGGTCGTAGAATGTAGGCTCGTGGGTCACGAACAGGTTGCACTCGGCTGCCCGGGCTTGCTGCAAGGCGGGTAGGACCGAGGTCCAGCCCACGGCGATACCGGCGACGTCGACGGACGGCTGGCCGGCTTTGAATCCGTCGCAGGTCTTGCTCCAGTCGACCCAGGGTCCGAGGTTTTGCATATGTAGGTGCAGGTCAAGGGCTTTCATACTATGGCTCCATTGGTCGGTACGTTCGACGGTGACCCATGATAGCGGTTGTGGCAGGTGGGTGAGTAGTGTGTGCCTTTGGTCGGCGGCTCTTGACCAACCCTCGCGACGACATGGCGTGCGAGGCGCTGGCGGATCCCGGCGCGCCGGGACCAGTGGCACCCGAGCGTCTGCTGTGGGGGCGAAGTCTGCGTGTAGCGCGCTAGCGGCGAGTGGAGGGCGATGGCTCCTGGTCTTGCGCGAGGTTTTCGCGATACCAGCTTAGGGCCTTTTGCAGGCCCTGTTTAAGGTCGATGGTGGGCTCGAAGCCGAGCAACTTGCCTGCCAAGGTGACGTCGGCGAGGGAGTGTTTGATGTCGCCTGGGCGCGGGTCGACGTATCGCGGCTCGATATGCTCCTTTTCGAGCACGGCGCGGATCTCCCGCATGAGTTGATTGACCGAGACGCTGGTGGCGCTCGATATGTTGATGGTCTGGCCGCACGCGTTGGGCGCCTTGGCGGCCAGTAGGTTGGCATCGACGACATTGTCCACGTAGGTGAATCCTCGCGACTGCTCGCCATCGTCGAATATGGTGGGTTGCTCGTCGCGCAGCAGGGCGCTGACGAAGAGGGGGATGGCGGCGGCATACTGGCTGTTGGGGTCCTGGCGGGGGCCGAACACGTTGAAGTAGCGCAGCGAGAAGGTTTCCAGCCCGTACGTGCTGTGGAACACGCGGCAGTACTGTTCGCCGACAAGCTTGGTGACGCCGTAGGGGCTGATCGGCTTGCAGGGCAGATCCTCGTGCTGCGGCATGACGGTGGTGTCGCCGTAGACACTGGAGCTGGAGGAGAAGACGAACCGCCGGACCTTGGCGTCGCGTGCGGCCACCAGCAGGTTGAGCGTGCCGGTAACGTTGATCCCGTCGGTCGTGAGGGGATCGTCGATGGATCGGGGCACGCTGCCGACTGCTGCCAGGTGGAACACGGCGCCGACGTCGCGCATGGCCGCACGGACGGTGTCCATGTTGCGGATGTCTCCCTCGATCAGATCGATCTGCTCGATCGAGCCGTCGAGGTTCTGGCGTTTGCCGGTGTCGAAGTTGTCCAGTACGCGGACGCGTTCGCCTTGCCGGACGAGGCGGTCGACCAAGTGCGAGCCGATGAAACCCGCACCACCGGTTACGAGCATGACACTCATTCGTTTGCCTTTACCGTTACTATCGCGTCAGTCCTATGGCGGAAGCGGTACTCTAGGTCGTTTGAGCAGCCGTGTCCAGCTTGAAGAAGGTTCTGGCGTTGGCGGTGGTAAGACGGGCGAAGTCGGCGAACGGCTGAGCCCGCACATTCGCCAGCAGGCGTGCGACATGGGTCACGTTGGCCGGCTCGTTGGTCCGCTGCTTCCGCATGGGTTCAGGCGACAGATAGGGCGAGTCGGTTTCGACCATGAGTCGATCATCGGGCACGTTGCCCGCGATGGTCCTGAGCTCGTCGGATCGGGCGAAGGTGACAATACCGGTCAGAGAGAGCATGTACCCTCGCTCGAGGACGGCTTTGGCGTAATGGGCCGAGTCGGTGAAGCAGTGGAAGACCGCGCCGGGCACGCGCGGGTGTTCGGCCAGGATGGCCAGCACATCGTCGAACGCCTCGCGGCAGTGAATGACGACGGGTAGCTGGGTGTGTTCGGCCAGGGCGAGCTGCTGGTGGAAGATCGCCTGTTGGGTTTTCGGGGGGCTGAAGTCGTAGTGATAATCGAGCCCGGTTTCTCCCACGGCCACCACCCGCGGATGATCGATCAGGTTGGCAAGCGTCCTCGCGGCGTCGGGCGGTGCCGATGCGGCTTGGTGGGGGTGGATGCCGACTGTGCAGAAGACCCGGGTGTGATGCTCGGAGAGTTCGATGCATTTCTGCGAGTCGTCCAGATCGGTGCCCACGGTAATGACGCTGCCGACGTGGGCCTGTCGGGCACGCTCGAGTATGTCGCCGACCGCGTCGTGAAGCTGGGGGAAGGTGAGGTGACAGTGGGTATCGATGAGGGTCGGGTCGGACACGTGGGTCAGTCCGTTATCGTGAATGCGTCGCGGATATGGCGCGGTTTGGGGCGGCCGTTCGGCTGCATGACGATGCTGACCACGTCAAAGCGACAAGGGTACGCCTGGGCTCCTTTGACCTGCCGATAGCACTCGGCGGCGCGGATGATACGTTTCTGCTTGCGGTGGCCGACCGCCTGCTCGGGATCGGCGAATGCGTCGCTGCTGCGGGTTTTGACTTCCACGAACACCAGCGTGGTCCCATCGAGCGTAATCAGGTCGATCTCGCCGGCCGGGCAGCGGTAATTGCGGGCCAGGATTCGATGGCCCAGTCGTTTGAGCAGTGTCGAGGCAGCGCGCTCGCCGCGGTCACCCAGTAGTTTTCGCCATAGTCCGAGCATCGGGGCGGTCAGTGGGCCAAGCGGCTAGGACTGGTTCTCATCGCCTCCGGTTTGGTCGTTTGCCTCGACCTTTTTCTTTGCGGCTGCTCGAGTGGGACGCCGCTCGCGCAGTCTTCGGGCCTTGCCCACACGGTCGCGCAGGAAGAAGAGCTTGGCCCGGCGGACCTTGCCTTTGCGTGTGACCTCTAAGCCGTGCAGCTTGGGCGAGTGTACGGGGAAGATCCGCTCGACGCCTTCGTTGTTCACGATTCGTCTAACGGTGAAGGTCTCGGCCGTACCGCGCCCGCGGCGAGCGATCACCACGCCGGAGAACGGCTGAATTCGCTCCTTGTCGCCTTCGATGATGCGGACCTGAACGGTGACGGTATCGCCGATCTCGAACTGGGGCATCTCGCCTCTGAGGTGAGCCTTTTCCGTTTCTGCGATCAGTTTGGGGATCATCTGTTGTTACTCCGGGCCAATCGTTGAGTTTGGTCAAACAACGCGTCTTGTTCAAGCAGGTCGGGTCGGCGGGTGCGGGTTCGCTCGATTTGCTGCTCGCGGCGCCACGTTTGGATTCGCCCGTGGTCACCGGACAGCAGCACATCGGGTACCGCCATGCCGCGGAATTCCCGAGGTCTGGTATACTGAGGATACTCCAGCAGGTTCCTGGCGAAGCTATCGTCGTCGGCCGCACTCTCGTGGCCCAGTGCGCCGGGCAGCAGCCGCACGACCGCGTCGACGACGACCATGGCCGCCGCCTCACCTCCGGAGAGCACATAGTCGCCGATCGAAATCTCGCGAGGTTCGAGTCCCAGGCGGATTCGCTCGTCGAATCCTTCGTAGTGACCGGCGATCATCAGCAGTCGTTGCTGCTGGGCGAGCTCGGCAACCAACCGATGCGTGAGCCGCTCGCCCTGAGGCGTGAGCAGGATTCGCACGGGCGGACGGGGATCGAGCGTCTCGACGTGTTCGACAGCCGCAAAGACGGGCGGGGCGGCCAGCACCATGCCGGGTCCGCCGCCACACGGGGTGTCGTCGACGCTGCGGTGCTTGTCGGACGCGAAGTCGCGTATGTTGGTGCAGACAATGTCCACCAGGCCCGCCTGACCAGCCCGCCCGAGGATGCTACTGGCGAAGAACGGCTGGCACACCTCAGGGAAGAGGGTCAGTACGTCGATCCGCATGGGTTGGTTCGCGCCCATCGTCCAGCTCGCGCCGCGGTCGGCAGGGGGTTTACGTATCGCCGTCTGCCTTCTTGGTCCGGGCCTTGGCGCTCTTGGTCTTCTTGGCGGACTTTACGGGGATGCCGCCTTGCTTCAGCAGCGATCGGACCGTCTCGGAGGGCTGGGCCCCGACGCTGAGCCAGTGCTCGACACGATCGCGCTTGAGCTTGACGCGCTGTCCATCTTCTTTGGCCAGCGGATCATAGAAGCCGAGTTCCTCGATGACCCTGCCGTCGCGCGGTGATCGAATGTCCATCGCTGCGACGCGGTAAAAGGGCCGATGCCGCCGGCCTGCACGCTTGAGCCTCAGTCGAACTGCCATGATTTCCTCACTTACCTATCTTCTCGCTTGGTATTCCGTCCGGTGTCGCTTGGCAGGCGAGACAGCCTGCGGCCAGCGGTCACCGACTCCTTCGCTTTCGTTGGCGCCGTTTGTCCTTCTTGGCGCGAAATTTCTGTTTTGTGGGTGTTTTGGTCTTGAACTTAGGCATCGAACCGCCCATCAGGCTGATCTCGCTGATCTGCTTGGCGGCGCTGAGCCGCTGGGACATGCCCATGCCGGCCATCTGTTTCATGACGCCGCGTATCTGGCCGAACTGCTTGACCAGGCCGGCGACGTCCTGGGGGTCGGTGCCGCTTCCGCGGGCTATTCTTCGCCGCCGAGACGCGTCGATCAGGTCGGGGTTGCGTCGCTCCCTGAAGGTCATGGAATGAATGATGCCGCGGATCTGCTGGAGTTCGCTGTCGTCGACCTGGACGCCCTTCAGGGCCGATCCCATGCCGGGCATGAGCTTGAGGATTTCCTTCATGGGTCCCATGTTCTTCATGGCTTCCATCTGGGTGAGGAAATCATCGAAGCCGAAGGTGCCCTTGGCCATCTTCTGCTGAGTTTTGGCGGCCTGTTCCTGATCGAACTGGGACTGAGCCTTCTCGACGAGGGTGAGCACATCGCCCATGCCGAGAATGCGGCTGGCGATGCGGTCGGGGTGGAACTCCTCGATCTGGTCGAGCTTCTCGCCGACGCCGATGAATTTGATCGGCTTGCCGGTGACCTGCTTGACCGACAGAGCGGCCCCGCCGCGGGTGTCGCTGTCAAACTTGGTCAGGATCACGCCGTCCAACTCGAGCCGCTCATTGAAGGCCTTGGCGGAGTTGACCGCATCCTGGCCGGTCATGGCGTCGAGCACGAGGTAGATCTGGTGCGGTTGGGTAACCTGGGCAACACGGGCGACCTCTTGCATCATCTCTTCGTCGATGGCGAGCCGCCCGGCGGTATCAAGGATGACCACGTCGCGTTCTGCTTTTCGTGCCTGCACGATGCTGTTTCGGCAGACCTTGACGGGGTTGTCGTGGTTCCGCTCGGCGTAGACGGGGACGTCGATTTGCCCGCCGAGCACTTCGAGCTGGTCGATGGCGCCGGGCCGCTTGAGGTCGGCCGCCACCATCATAGTGCTCTTCTGCTGGCGCCGGCAGTATTGGGCCAGCTTGGCGCACATGGTGGTTTTGCCCGAGCCCTGAAGTCCGGCGAGCATGACCACTGTTGGCGGCGGGGAGACATAGGGTATACGGCTATCCACCGGGCCGATCAGCTTGACCAGCTCGTCGAAGACGATTTTGACCATGAGCTGGTCGGGGTGGAGGTTCTTGATCACCTCGGTTCCGACAGCCTTGTCCAGCACGTGGTCGCAAAACTCGCCTGCCACGCGAACGTGGACGTCGGCCTCGAGCAGGGCCGTACGGACCTCACCCATGACGTCACGAACGTTGGCGTTGGTGATCGTGCCTCGCCCGCGAAGCTTGCGGAAGGCATCGGAGAATCGTTCTGTCAGCGTGTCAAACATTCACCAGTCCACGCACTATGCCCGGCGGCAGAACCACACATTATTGCAGTCTGGCGGGCATCCCGCAACCCCGGTGGTGCAGGACGATGCCGGTAGGGGCGTGGCGCTTGACCGCAAGCGTAAATCGAGTATCCTTTTAGGATTGCGGGGTTGACGGGCGGCCGTCTGGTTTCGGCGGCTGCCGCGGCGGATTGGGACCCATGGTCAGGACGAGACGCGGGCCAGCCTTGTTCGAGGTGATCAGCAAGCAGTCCAGTGGTGTGCGCCGGCAACCGCGACTGGGCGTTCCGGAGTGGTGGCGGAGGCAGGCGGCGTCGGAGGGGCCTGAGCAGGAGGAGGCCCGGCCCCAAGTGAAGGATTCGGCGGCCGAGACGGTGGGGCAACGTCTGCCGGAGCACGAGGAAGCGGCGGGCGGCGAGTCCGGTCCGGCCGGCGAGGGCGAGCATGGCGGGCTGTCGCTGGGCGTCCGGGAGGGGCGGATCTGCCTGACGCTCACGCCCATTGCCGGGGTGGTTGTGGTGGGGACGGCATTGCTGATTCTGGTGGGGAGCTTCGTGGTGGGCCGGTCGCTCGGGTGGCGCGATGCGAGTCGGGCGGCTGTGGCGGCAGGTGACGACGTGGCGGTGGTGCGGCAATCCGAGCCGGATCCGTCGGTGTTGCTCGGGCTGGCGACCGACGTGGCGAATTCGCCGCAACCGGGGGCGGGGTCCGATGCCCGTCCGGTGGGCGGAGGCGGCGGGCTGGAATTGGGCAAGACGTACCTGGTCATTCAGACGTTTGCCCCGTCCGCTCGGGCCGACGCCCTGCGTGCCCAAGGCTTCCTGGCGACGCGGGAGGTACCGACGGTGCTGCGTCGCGTGAGCAACGGCTATCTGCTCGTGGCTCGCCAGGCGTTTGACTGGGATGATGTGCAGGACAGGAGCAAGTTTGAGTCGTTCCGCCGGTCGGTAGTGGCGTTGGGGCAGTTGTATGCCTCGGAGAAGCACCGGGGCGGTTACGATTTCAGGGATTGCTATCCGTCGACGTACAGAGGATAGGACGACTTCGTACAGCGGGAGTATAGGCCGTGTCTATTGATCGAAGCCTTAAGAGTAAGAACATACTGGTCCGGCATCGGAATGTGCTGACGCGGGCCGAGCGGCTGGCGGTTCTGGAGGATGAAGACCGCTGGGACGAGTCGCAGAGCGTGTTCGGGCTGCCGAAAGTGGTCCATCGCAAGAGTACGGCCGGCCAGAAGGCCAAGAAGGAAGAGAAGGCGGCGGAAGAGGCGGCTGCGGCTGAAGGGGCCGAGCCGGCGGCTGCCGAAGGCGGCGAGGCAGGCGCGGAGAAGTAGCGGCGAGGGGGCCAGCGGATCGATATCGGGGCAAGTCTGCACCGAGGGTTTCCTATTCGGTGCCCGCTGTATAGCGAGGAGTGGCGTATGGGGCGGCGCGGCTTTGTGGCAGGGCGCACGTCTTTGATCGATGCCTCGGGCATCCGCCGGGTGTTCGACTTGGCGGCGGGTATGCGCGATCCGATCAACCTTTCGATCGGTCAGCCCGATTTCGCGGTGCCTTCGCCGATCAAGGAGGCGGCCATCGCGGCGATCCGCGACGATTTCAACGGCTATACCGTGACACAGGGGATTCCGGCGCTGCGGGATGGGATCGGGCAGCAGTTGCGGGAGGAATTCGACTGGTCGCCGCCGGTTCTGGTGACGTGCGGGGTGTCGGGCGGGCTGCTGCTGGCGCTGATGAGCTGCGTGGATCCGGGCGACGAGGTGATTTTCGTCGATCCGTATTTTGTGGAGTACAAGCATCTGGTCCATGCGGTGGGGGGCAAGCCGGTGATGGTGAGCGCTTATCCGGATTTTGGCTTTCCGACCGATCGAGTGGAGGCGGCCATCACCGAGCGCACGAAGCTGCTGTTGATCAACTCGCCGAGCAATCCCACGGGTGTGCTGATGAGCGACGAGCAGTGCCGCGCTGCGGCCTCGCTGGCCGAGCGGCACGACCTGCTCATCATTACCGACGAGATCTACAATCTATTGGTGTACGACGGAACGTGTCCGAGCGTGGTGCCGCATGCCAGGGACCGGGTGCTTTTGCTGCGTGGGTTCAGCAAGAGCTACGCGATGACCGGATGGCGGCTGGGCTATGCGGCCGGCCCACAATCGGTCATCGAGGAGATGACCAAGCTTCAGCAGTACACGTTCGTCCATGCGCCGAGTATAGCGCAGCACGCGGGCGTTGTGGCGCTGCAAACGGATATGAGCCGGCATATTGCCGATTACGCCCGCAGGCGGGATCTGGTTTGCGGCCGGTTGGCGGGGCACTTCGAGGCGGTTCGACCTTCAGGGGGGTTCTACGTTTTTCCCAAGGTGCCGGATGGGTTTGCCAACGCCACGGCGTTCGTCGAAGAGGCGATACGCAACAACGTGTTGATCATCCCCGGCAGCGTTTTCAGCGAGCAGGACACGCACTTTCGCATCAGTTACGCCACCGACGATGAGAGCATCCTCAAGGGATGCGAGGTTTTGTGCCGCGTGGCGGAAGGTTAGTCGTTATCACATCGGACCGGAGAAGGCGGCTGCCAAGCGGCGGAAGTCTTCGACATCGCAGTCGCCGTCCCCATCGAGATCCGCAGCGAACCGATCGGTAGGCACGTTCGGGCCGGTCAGAGCCTGCGCGAGCAGCGCCAGGTCGTCGAGGTCGACGTCGTTGTCGGCGTCCAGATCGCCCGCCAGATCTCCGGCGCGGTCATGGAGGAACGCATCGCGTCCCGGTTCGCCCGGGCCGTTCGTGTCGTCGGGCACGAGGTTGGTGGCCTCGCTGGCGAACACCACGAAGCGTCCGTCGGCGGATAGATGAGGCCAGAGGCTGTGGCCGTCGGCCTGTTGGCCGTTCGACGCGACGCTGACCCGGGTCGTGACGGCGGTGTGACGATCGTGGACGAAGACGTCGCGGACGCCGTTCGTGTCGTCGGGGACCAGGTCGCTGACGGGTCCGTCGAAGGCGACGAAGCGGCCGTCGGCCGAGATGCTGCTGCCCCAGCTTGCGCCGTGCGTTTCCTGGCCGTCGGAGCAAACGCTCACCCGGGCGGTGATTCCCGTGTCACGATCGTGGACGAAAACGTCGGGGTAGCCATTCGTGTCGTCGGGCACGAGATTGCCGGCAGCACTTTCGAAGGCGACGAAGCGGCCGTCCGCCGAGACGCTGCATGCGCTGCTGCCAGAGGTGGCCTGGGCACCACCGGGGCCAAGATTGACGCGCTGGGTCTGGTCGGTGTCGCGGTCGTGAACGAAGATGTCTATGGCGTCGTTGGTATCGTCGGGCACCAGGTTGGTGGCGAGACTTTCGAAGGCAACGAACCGCCCGTCGCCGGAGACTTGAGGACGCCAACTGTATTGGTCGCCCTGCTCTGCGTCTGAGGCGATGCTCACGCGCTCGGTCTGCTGGGTCTGACGATCGTGGACGAAGATGTCGTTGACGGCGTTGGTATCGTCGGGTACGAGGTTGCCGGCCAGACTGGCGAAGACGACGTACCGGCCGTCCTGGGAAAGGGTGGGTCGGTAACTGTCGTTGTCGGCCTGGTCGCCGTTTGAGGCCTTACTGACGCGCGTCGTGGTCTGCGTAACCAGGTCGCGGACGAAGATATCGGTTTTGCCGTTGGTGTCGTCGGCGACGAGATTGGCGGCGGCGCTCTCGAAGGCAACGAATCGCCCGTCCGTGGAGAAGGCGGGGAAGTCGCTGGCGCCGTTGGCCTGTGAGCCATCGGTGGACACACTCACTCGCGTTGTCGTGCCGGCTGCACAATCGCGCAGGAAGATGTCGGTCGCGCCGTTCGTGTCGCCCGAGACCAGGTTGTTTGCCGTGCTGGCGAAGGCGGTCTTCATGCCGTCGCCGGAGATGGTGCTGTGTTTGGTGGCCTCGCTGTTCGACTGCTCACCGGTGGACGAGACGCTGATGCGGATGGTCTGGCCGGCGCGCGCACTCGTGATGGTCGCACACCAAGTGACGGCCAGAACCAACGGAATGGCTCGACGACGGGTCAACGCCACTTCCCCTCGCACTGTCCCCTTTGTCTTATTGTACCACGCGTTGAGCGGTTCGTCTTAGCCGGAGGCCAGCTGCGCCCGATAATCTCGCAGTTGCGAGCCGTCTGCCTGGCCACGAACTTCCGAAGGGATGGAAGGCACGTCAAAGGAGGTTTTGAAAGGTTTGATGCGATGGCGATGGCCCTACATCGCTAATGGCGCACTCTATCTGGACTCGGCTTAGGGAATCTGCCGGTGGGTTCTTTGCGGGTGCGGCTTCTGAAGTTGCTCGAGCAGCGTGGCCGGGCGCGGGTCGCGCGGGTTCAGTTGTGCGGCCCGGCGGAGATGCTCGGGGGCATCCTTGGTGCGTCCGCTTTCGATCAGAGCCTTGGCGAGCAGGAAGTGAACGGTTGCGCTTTGGTCGCCGCCGCATCGGAGCGTCAACCTATACTCCTTAATGGCACGCTCGAAATCTCTGGTCTGGTGGTACAGGGCGGCGAGGTTCAAGTGGTGGCGGGGGTCGTTCGGATCGAGCTCGACTGCTTTGGTAAGACAGCGGAGGCTGTCGCTATAGCGGCCCAGCATTTTTAGCGTGAGTCCCTGGTTCTGAAGGATGCGCGGATCGTTCGGATGCAGGGTATCCGCCCGCTCGAAGTGGTGGAGAGCCTGGGCGAGTTGCTCTCTGCTGGTTTGTCTGGTCCGCAGGAGAGCGGCGCCGAGCATTGCGTGTGCGATCCACGTATTGGGGTGATGGCGGAGCGTATCCTGGCATATCGTGCGTGTGTTGTGGAATACGCAGGCCCGCTGCCATGTGAGCAGCCAGCATGTCGCGACGG
>Ga0272442_10011295_pt1 | contig 10901 bp, 9 predicted proteins | sample SSMForm2O_FD_200262 | JGI IMG/M metagenome (GOLD analysis project Ga0272442, IMG submission 200262) | Marine sediment archaeal communities from Little Sippewissett salt marsh, Falmouth, MA, United States - SSM-Form-2O | ecosystem: Environmental > Aquatic > Marine > Wetlands > Sediment ... | reverse complement strand
CTCTACATGACATGCCTTTCGGTGACGGTTGGATTTCGCGTTCCCTAGCACGCTCATCGCTCATGCCCTGCCTCTCTGTCGGTTCGTGTCCCTGTGGTCGTGCCTTTGCTCCACACTTCCTTCGGCTAAACCTCGCGGCCTTCGCCTTGTGCTTCACTACGGTTCTCGTCACTCTTTCCGGTTGCCTCCTTTCTTACAACTAGATTACGCCCATGTCGGGCACACTAGGGGCAATTCATGAATTGCCCCTACGTCGTGGTCGTCGTCGTGATCGTCGTCGTTTCGATCCGTTCGTTTCGACATCGCCCGTCCCCGGCGACAAAGGAAAGCAGCATCAGTAAACTCGTAAAGAATGCGCATGACAGAATCGGCGGCAACGTGAGTGCTATAAAGCAGTCCCTCGAAAAAGACGGCGTCAGCCTTTCGCGCAAAAGAATCACAAAAGAACTCGACGACCAGGGTTTGAGCAGGAACAGGAAGAGGTAGTTAATAGGAATTCTTCATCAATATATCCATACCAATAATCTTTCAGACACACTTTCAGGAGGCGTTGCTTCCATTATAAAATACATGGTAAAATGATTTTTTTACAAGAAAGGGAACGTCGTTGTGCTGAAAACATTAAAAATTGATAATCTCCGCGGTATCTCGTCAGGTGTTATCGAAGATTTGGCACAAGTCAATGTATTGGTAGGTCCTAATAATGCAGGTAAAAGCACGATTCTGGACGCTTTGCTTTTCGTTGCATCTCCAAATCCAACAACAGCATTAGGTCCGGTATTGACACGAAGACACCTGAACAATCCATCCCTCTGGCTGTTGCACCGTAATAAAGGCAAGAGATCCAGCAATGGCACTTTATCCGTAACTTCAGATAAAGATGATACCAGGCAAGTAATTCTCTCAGCCTCTTACCAGGATACGGTAGCTAGCATTGCTGTTCATGTTTGGCCAGAGGAAAAAGAAATTACTGCTCTTCAAAAGAAAATGGGAACACGTCCCACAGATCCAGCTGCTTTGCAACAATGGGTAGCACAGCAGCAGGGTTGGCAACAAAAACTTAATGACCTCCAGCAAAAATACAACTTAAAACAGCAGCAGGGAGAAATAATACCGGGAACTCCCGAGGTACATCTCATAGAGCCCGATTTATCCAAACGACAGACATCCTTGGCTGACCTGTACACTCTGGTAGCTGAAAGAGGATTGCGAAAGCAGGCAAAAGAAATTGTTACAGATTTAATTCCAGAGGTGGAAGACATTGAAATCCTGACACAGAACAGCCAGCCCGTGGTGTATTTGGATTTACTAGAGAGAGGGGCGCTGCCCGTTGAGCTTGCAGGAGAAGGCGTACAGCTTCTGCTTGTACTGAGTTTTGAACTCGCAAGACCTTCAGGAGGATTGGTGTTACTGGAAGAACCGGAAACACATCTTCATCCTGCTGCGATTCGCCAAGCTGCTCGGGCTGTTCGGGCCGCTGCAGACCGTGAGATTCAGGCAGTTATCACCACGCACAGCCTGGATTTGATTGATAGCCTGTTGGAAGTATTCAACGACTCCCTTGATTTGCTGGCATTCTATAGGGTCAAGCTGGACAATGGGGAGCTTATCTCTTACCGCCTGTCCGGCGAAAAAGCCGCGAAAGCGCGGACAGAAATATCGGAAGATTTAAGGTGACAGAAACATATATAGTTTGCGAGGGATATCACGACCGGTCTTTCTGGAGCGGCGCTCTTATATTCCTGGGATGCAATGATCCGGGCATCAAAGCAGTGGACAGACCACGTGTTCCTGTTTATGACCCTTGGGGAGTTAAGGTAGAAAAAGGTCAATTCGGTTTCAGAACACGGCAAGACCACTTCATACGCATCGTGCCTACGCATGGGAGATCGCGTATTATGGAAACGGCAAGAAATCGAATAGAACAAAGAAAAGTTAATGAGCTCCATAGGTTAGTAATATGCATCGATGAAGATATTCCAGTGGAAGGCTTTAAAAGGAAACAGGATGAGTCACACATACAAGACCTGCTGAATTGGGTAAAGGCAATTGATCATGTAGCGAAGATTGACGGCAATGATGTGCTGCTTGGCGATACTGATTCACGAGTATCGCTGATAAGATGGAGAACGGCCGACAATACGGACAAACCGGGATTGCCTGCCAAACAAACGCTCGAGCGCATCTTATGCAAAGCATTGGTACAAGCGTTTCCAGACCGTGCAGAACCAGTCGAGCAGTGGCTAGCAGGGAGGCCTGATCCGCCTAAAGAAAATCCCAAGGAGCACGCCCTGTCCTATCTCGCGGGTTGGTTTGCCGATGCCGCCAATTATGAGTCCGCAATCCGTGTATGGTGGGAGAAAGACCAGATAAAGGACCGTTTGAAAACGGTACTCCAAGAGACGGAAATCTGGTCGATTATGGAGGAAATTGCTGACACCTGGATCGCTGCTGATGGTTCTCTTGATTCGGGTATGGATTCGGGAAAGTAAAGCTCAATTTCGGCCTAACAATCTTCCAGGTTTTCACGGTATCAATTGAAGTATTCTTGCTTCCCTTTCCACGGCATAAACATTGTTGTCCGAACTTCCCCATACCGACTCAAGCGGAGTATACGCACAGCTTTCCATTTCATTCCATGATTTACCGTCATACATAAGAATAGGGTTTATCCATTCGCCCGGGAAGTGGTCACCTCCCACAGCAAAGATCCTGTCTTCGGATGTTCCCCAGACATCAAGCAGCGTTGCATCTGTCGGTCTTCCGATTTTTGACCATGATTCTCCATCATAATGAATAATGATGCCTCCCGCTCCCACAGCATATACATCGGTTCCGGAGCTTCCCCATATTCCGTACAGCTCCGACGATGTAACGGATTTCATCTTGGACCATACATCACCATCATAATGAAGAATAACGCCTCCATATGAAGCAAGAGCAGAAACGGATACGCCGACGGCGAAGACATCCTTTGCAGAGCTTCCCCATAAAGCATTCAGATTTGCCGGGATTTCCTCCTCCATTTTGAACTGTGACCACCTGGATCCGTTATAATGAAGAATACACGCGAAGCGATGCCCGTACTGATCATCGAAATATGATCCCAGTGCAAATACATCCTGCCCGGAGCTTCCCCAGACGTCATAGAGGCTGCATGCTTCTGTATGAAATTCCGCATCCATCCGGGACCACGTTTCTCCATTGAAATGCAGAATTTCTCCGGAATCTCCAACGGTAAACACATTGCTCTCAGAACTCCCCCATAATCCCCAGAGACGGTTCAGGCCGCTTCTTATCAAAGCCCATTCGTTCCCGTTAAAATTGTATATCCGTCCTCTCGAGCCTACTGCATATACGTTCGCGTCGTCCGATCCCCATATGTCATAAAACTCCCCGTTCGGTCTTGGAGGGACATATGCTTCTTTCCAGTCACATTTCGTATCCTCATCTTCCTCCTCTTGCTCCGGCTCAATACACGACCACGTGACTTTCAGCACACTTCCGTGTGCTCCTACCGCGAATGCCTTTTCTGAAGAGCCGACCCATATGTCAGAAAGTACGAACTTGTAATCATCCAGAACGCTGGACCATCTGCTGCCATCGTAATGCTGTATGACACCAATTGAATCCTTTGTCGGATCAGGATTAGGTCCACCACCAACAAAAAACACGCTGTTAAGGTTATCGCCATGAATTCCCCTCAGCCTGTGGTCAGCGCCGCTGTCCAGTCCGGACCACCGGCTGCCGTCATAATGAAGAATAAGCGTGTCGCCTGCTGAATCATATCCAAGAGCATAAATGTCTTTTTCTGATCTCCCCCATATACGGGAAAAACCGACAGGAGCGATAATATCAAGTTCCGTCCATAGCTGACCGTCGAAATGGAAGAGAGCGCCCGTTGTACGGAAATCGAAGTCGCTTCTTTTACCTGCCGCATATATGTCGGTGCTTGAACTGCCCCATACGTCATTCATTTTCCATGAGAAGCTCTGTCTTACCAGTGTCCATTCATCGCCATCATAATGGCGGATGCCAAAATCACCGGCAATGTAAACATCATCGCCGGCAGTTCCCCACACATCATTGAACGGCCCGTCCATGGATCCGATTGACTCGCTCCAGCCGCTCCCGTCGTAATGTGAGGCATCCCATCCAGCGACCCATACATCATCCGTTCCTGCACACCATACTGAACGGTACTCAAGATATCCGGCAGGGCTTGCCTCGATTCTATTCCATTCAGACCCATTGTAATGCAGAATAACCGAATCCGAGTCGGTTTCTCCCCCAACAGCATAAACGTCGTCTGCTGAATTGCCGCATATGCCAAGCAGATCCGCCTTTATACCGCTGTCCATCTCAGACCACACACCGTCATAGTGAAGAATCGTTCCTCCCGATCCCGCTGTAAATACGTCACTAGCCGAGCTTCCCCATACACAATTGAGGTCTTCGCTGATATTTACGTTGACATCCTTCCACGCACTGCCGCTGTAATGCAGCACCGTGCCTGCGGCTCCAACTGCATAAACATCAGCGGCTGAAGTTCCCCATACATCCTGTAGATCATTCTTAGTACCACTGTCCATTTGCGACCAGTCGCTACCGTCATAGTGGAGGATTACTCCTGCATTGCCCACGGCGAATATACCGGAATCAGAACTGCCCCAGATGTCGTTCAGTCCTTGCGTATCTTCACTTTCCGTCCTGTTCCATTCCAGTCCGTCGTAATGAAGAATAACCGTTCCTTTTGTATCGTATGTATGACGAAAATACCCGACAGCAAATATATTGTCCTCTGCGCTGCCCCAGATTCCATTGATGTATTCCCACTTGAGACTGCTGTGTATCCGGGATTCTGCCCATTCTTCTCCATTGAAATGCATTACAAAGGGGTCGTTGCCGCTACGTTCACCAACAGCAAAGACATTATCGTGGTCAGTCCCCCACAATCCGTAAAAACGCGCGGAAAATTCATTTTCATACGTGGACCACTCATCTCCGTTGTAATGCATTATGTAATATCCCCCGAGATCACCCAGTATTACAAATACATCCTTCTCTGAAGTGCCCCAGACATCGACGAGCTCATACCTGTCGCCGCTTGCAGGATTCTGGATTACAGACCATTCTCTGCCATCGAAGTGTATGAATGTTCCCATGCTCCCTGTGGCAAAAATATCTGAATCCGAATACCCCCATATCGATGAAAGCGCCTTGTCTGTGCCGCTGTTCATCTCCTGTACCGTCCAGACATATTCGCAGCCTGCGTCAACGTCACTGCTGCCGTCTGTATCTAGTCCGGATTCAGTATCGGCATCCATTCCTCCATCCTGTTCTTCCGCCTTGCTGGATGTGCATGAAAAGGCAAGCAGTAACGCTGCTATTGTAATGATTCCCATTGTGCGCATAATGCCCCCTGTTAATATAAATAATTATATATCAGACAGTATAGAAAAAACAGAAAATCTCATTGTCGGTATCGGATACCTTTTGTCCCCTCTTTGCTTCAAATTGTATTTCCAGTATAGTCGTAGTCATCAATTACACTCTTACGCCCCTGACCTTATGCTTAAGAACCTGCAGCCTTTGAAGTAACGGGAGGTTAAGCACCATGACCATGAGCTTCAGAAAAGGTGATTTATGGTTCTCGATTATTTTTATCATTTTCAACACGGGATGCGCTGTATCGAGTGCCGAGATGGAGGATGCATCCGTTGATTCCGGTTATGAACCCGGGGACGATGATTCAGGAATACCTTATTACCCCGAAGAAGACGGCGGTTCAGACTCGGACTCTGATACCGACGCGGACGCGGACGCCGATTCAGGCATGGACGCCTCGATGGAAGGAGTCGTGTGCTGTGAAAGCGCGGACCAAGACTGGTGCCCGGGGACCCCGACCGCAGGAGGCCCCGGCTGCCTTTCACCCGCCGTAATCGGAAGAACAAACTTCTCGACCTCCATCTATTCCCAGTTTGTCGCCAATGTCGCCACTACGGGCCTTGGAAACGGTTTTGTCAGACCTCCGTGCGACGGCACCAGCCCCGGCGGCGCTGATACATGGTTCAGCATATTCCTGTTCAGGGGCGAGGAGATTGTCGTGACCCCGGCAATCACTTCCTGGACCAACACTTCAAAGGGTATTGTGTACATTCTGAAACAGAAACGCAGCAATGCGTGCTCCAGCCTCGAACCCATGGAATGCGGCGTTCTCAAAATGCTTCAGCAGGAGGATGTAAAATACAGGGCTGACGAAAGCGCCTGGTATGCGATTATCGTGGATTCGCCACAGGGCGCGATCGAAGGAAAGCTGAGCATTCAGATCAATGACTGCTCGTACTCACAGGACTGTTCATGCTGGATGGAGGATGATGAGCCTTCGGGTGCTGATGCGGACGCGGACGCTGACGCGTCCGTTGACGCGGATGCCGATGCTGATGTGGATGCATCCGGAGACGCCGCGCATCCAGAGGATGCGGGAAATGATTCTTCTTTTGATTCGGGAATGGATTAATCACCGCAGGTGGCTTCCGGAACAGTCGGCATGTGATCGAGCATGTGCTGCTCATATGCTTCGTCGTCCGTGACAGGAGAAACACCCATTTCGCCTGCCAGCTCGCCGACGAGAAATACGTTCTCCGGGGCGATGCCGACATTCAGAAATGCCTCTATGTCTGTCTCTGCATTTCCGTAGGCATAAATGAACCGCCACCCTTCGTCCATCAGGTTCTCGAGTATTCCCGTCTTGTAATCCGCGGCGGAGTTGCCCCATGCACCAAGCCCCTGGGACAGGAAAAGATGCCCATCGTCTTCGAACGGAAAAGCGTGACCATGAAGCCACTGTGCCGTTGCTTCACGCGCGCCGGTTCCGTCAAGAAGTGACAGCCCCTCGCCACGCGCGGTGACGTAAAAAACGCCGTATCCGAGCTCTGCGTACTCCTGCATAAGCGCGTTTGCGTACGGCCGCATTTCCGGGTCATGCGACGGCTGGATGATCTGCCTGAGCCATTCCGAATCGCTCGTTGTCAGAGTCTCGTCGATGTCGCTGACAACGGCCATTGGATACTCGCAGGCTCCTGCATCATTATCTGTATCAGTATCAGTGTCCGTATCAGTGTCCGTATCAGTGTCTGTGTCGGTGTCTGTATCCGTGTCGGAATCTGTATCTGAATCAACGTCCGTACCGCTGTCGGCCTGATCTTCCGCTTTCTTGTCCCCGTTTTCCCTGGAATCAGTATCTACGTCTTCATCCGCGTCATTACCGTCGCAGGAAAAACTGAACAGGACGATAATGACTATGTGCATTGAATATCTCATGGATTTCTTCTTTTTTTCGCTACTTCTTCTTGAGCTTCTTAAAGCCATCCGAAATGCTGTCGAAGAAGCCCTTCTTCTTTTTCTTCCTGGAGAACCGCCTCATCTTCGCTTTTACAACCTGATCCTCGTTCGGCACTATCGAAACCCTGTACGTGACATATCCCTTTGCCTCGATTCTAAGCTTTGAAAGCGTGTCTTTACTTTTCACCTTGAAAGGATTCACCGGCACGAGAGAATTCTCATAGTATATCTTCGCATTCTCAGGCGCCCCTTGTACTGTAATTTCCACGCTATCTGACTGACCTGTAACTGTCCTGATCAATTCCCTTACCGGTGATGATTCGGCAGGCACTGAGACTGCACCACTCTCTCCCTCTTCAACCTTCTCCGGGCTCCCGGGCCATGCCAGAATCACGATGAGGAGTGCGATCGCGACTGCGATAATTACGGCCGGGGTACGCCGCCGCATGCCGGGCATCAGCATGCCGGGCATCCGAAAGCCGGACTCTTTTTTTACGGTGCCGGCAAATGCCCCTGGTGTTGCTTCGCGTTCAAGCTCGGTAAGAACGCCTGCGGCCATTTCTCCAGCGTCATTGGTAGAGATTTCTTCACCAAGACCTCCACCGGCAATGTTTTCGCCTTCGGCTTCACCGAGCAGGTGTCCTAGTCTGGCATGCCTGGTTTCAAAAGTACTCAGTTCCTTCACCGCGGCGAGCATTTCCAGCGCGGTCTGAAACCGGTCGGCCGGATCCTTCTGGATACACTTCATGATAACGGGCTCGCACTCAGCGGAAAATCCCTCGAATATGTCCTTCGGCGATCTGGGCTCTTCCGTCAGTATGCTCACCAGAAGTGCATTGTAGTTAGGGCCCGTAAACGGCTGTCCGCCTGTGAGCATTTCGTAAAAGATCACTCCAGTCGAGTAAATGTCCGTCCTGTGATCAATATCGCTCGCTCCCCTGGCCTGCTCCGGCGACATGTACAGCGGCGTGCCCAGAAGGGATCCCGTGGCCGTGAGTTTCGTGCCGTCGTCTCCCAGCATCATCTTCGATATGCCGAAGTCTATGAGCTTAACGACAGGGGCCTGTCCCTTTCTGTAGGTTATGAATATGTTTTCGGGCTTGAGATCACGGTGAACGATTCCCTTTTCGTGTGCTGCAGCCAGCGCCTGCAGGGCCGGCTCAAGAATCGCGCTGGCTGCTCCCGGATTCAGAGGCGCACTTCTGCGGATAATGTCGGCCAGGCTTTCGCCCTCAAGATACTCCATAACCAGATACGGCTCGCCCTGCCCTGAAACCCCTACATCATATATGTCTATGATATTGCTGTGACCTATGGCGGCCGCTGCCTGTGCTTCCCTGTAAAAGCGTCTTACGACCTCCTCGCTGGCGGTCAGTTCGCTGTGCAGAAACTTTACGGCAACCTTACGGCCTATGATTGTGTGCTGTCCTTCATAGACAGCGCCCATTCCGCCTTCTCCCAGCAGCCTCGTTATCCTGTATTTTTCCTGCAGGACGACGCCTGCATAGTCCACACGACTCATGATTCAGGTTCCATATGTTATCAGAACGCCTCGATGCCGTTTTCCGAGGCTATCCAGCATTCATGGCCGTTCTTTTTCCATCCGGATGCAACTTCGCGTTCGCGGCCGGGGGCCAGCGCGACCGCGCACCCTCCCCCTCCTCCTCCCGTAAGCTTTGCGCCGAGCGCCCCGTTTTTAACCGCCATGTCCACCATTGCATCGAGCTTTTCAGTAGAAAGTCCGAGCTGGTACAGCAGCTGGTGATTCTTGAGCATGGATTTTCCGAGAGCTGTATTATCGCCGGATATCACGGCGAGCGCGCCCGTTTTCACCAGTTCGCTGATCTCGTCGAACAGGGCTTGGGTTCCGGCTTCGTCTTCATTGAATTTATCCCTGACCATGGCAACCATCTTTCGCGTGGGTGAAGTCTCTCCCGAGTGTCCGAGTACGAATGAAGGCAGACGTGCATCTATCCTTACGGCCTCCGGGCTGATGGATTCCATGCCTGAATCGAATGAAGCTCCCAGAAACTGCGAAACAGGGTTCGAGTCCCATCCGTCCTTTCTGAAAAGGCACAGGCCTCCGTATGCGGCAAGGGTGTCGTCAAGGCCGGAGGGTGTTCCGTGAAAGACCTTCTCCATCAGGTGTGCGGTGACACGTATGTCGTTTCGCTTGACCTTTTTGCCGGCTGCATGTGCCGCCGCTTCCACCAGAGCCACGCTGAGGGCGGCCGAGCTTCCGAGCCCAGCCCCAACGGGCAGGCAAGAGCTGAACGAGGCCTTGAAACCCGTGCCCCCCACCACGTTCTTGGCTATTCTCAGTATAAGGCCGATGTCTTCGCTGCTCGTATCGTCACAGCTCAGGTCCCAGTCAGTCACATCGAGCACTGCAGGTCCTTCTGCCGGTTCAATCGAATCCAGTATCACGCCCCCCTTGATTCCGACTGCGAGCGCGGGCCTGTCGTAAACCACGGAATGCTCGCCCAGGAGTATGATCTTGCCGTACGCCTGTATGTCGGTGCCTTTCTGCTTCATTATTCATCCAATACACGAAGCGCGTTCAGTCTGGCAACCGCTTCGATCAGATCTACTGCTGCTCCCGCCGTATCGAGGGCCTTGACCAGAGCCTGAAAACAGGCCGCATCGGCCAGGTCCCTTGCGGGTTTCACCATGCCGTCAAAATCGCTTCCAATGCATGTAGCCTGTGTACCGCCCACGTCGCTGACGTGCAGGATGTGCTTTACAACAGCCTCAGTGCCGTCTGAACCCAGAAACCTGGGCGCGAACATGATTCCAACTACGCCGCCAGTGTCCGCGACCGCCCTTATCTGCTCATCATCGATGTTTCTCCAGTGATCGTGCACGCCTCTTACGCCCGTATGGCTGACTATCACGGGTTTCGTGCTTTTACTGCATACGTCCATGAATGCGTTTTTCTCCACGTGCGCCAGGTCTATGAGAACGCCGAGTCTTTCTGCTTCATCCAGGAGATCATGTCCTTCATTCGTAAGGCCCTTGGCGCAGGCGCCGCGGCCGTATGAAGGAGAAACCGCGTAATTGTCCACGAAGTGCGCGAGCGTAATGTACCTGACTCCTCTTCGGGCCCATCCGGCCAGTTTTGCCGTATCCTTATCAAGGCAGTGAGCGCCCTCCAGCCCCAGGAATATGCCTGTCTGATTGTTGTCAGCAGCCCGCCTGATATCTCTGCCTGTACGGACCATGACCAGGTCTTCACTGGATTCGAGTGCCTTTTCCACGGCGCTCATCTGCTTTTCTATCATGCCCGAAGAACGCGCGCTCTCGAACGGCAGCGACCAGAGACCCCAGCCCTGGGCAATCACTTCCCCCTTTTTAAGTGCGGGAACGTCGACGTGGGAACAATAGTTGGCAAATGCCGGAAGCCGCCTGTGCGGCGTGGAAATATCCCTGCCCAGCCTCAGCATCATGGGCGTGTCGGCGTGAAGATCAATTATGTGCATATCTAACCTTAACGGACGGGGACAGAGCCCATGAATAACCTGTTCTCATGCACCTGCATGTTCCCGGGGCTGGTGACG
>Ga0272442_10011294_pt1 | contig 10902 bp, 6 predicted proteins | sample SSMForm2O_FD_200262 | JGI IMG/M metagenome (GOLD analysis project Ga0272442, IMG submission 200262) | Marine sediment archaeal communities from Little Sippewissett salt marsh, Falmouth, MA, United States - SSM-Form-2O | ecosystem: Environmental > Aquatic > Marine > Wetlands > Sediment ... | reverse complement strand
GAAGCTGAATCATATTTAAGAGCTGCAGGTAAACCAGTTTTACCGGTTTATACAAAAACATTTTTATTTGAACCTGGAACAAAGATAAAAGACGTAGAATGTAAAATTTCAGAAGTTAAAGAAATAGCTATTGAAGGAAAGATACAGCCTTCACCTCAACCCGTCCCTCGTATTTCAATTGATAAGAAAAATAATGAAAATATTGATGAAATAGCTGAAGATTTAGATGTTTATTCATCTTCAGATCTTTATCCAGAAAAATGGTCTGATTACTCTGTTAGTAGTGGACTAATTGAAGGTAAAAGATCAATAATTGTAACAGTTCGTTGTTATCCAGCTCGTTATTCACCAGCTGATAATTGTATTCATTGTATAGATAATATGGATATTGAGATTAGTTATGAAGAAGGAAAAAATCCTTTTCCAGCTGAAAGTACATATGATCTAGTAATAATTACTCCTAGAAAGTATTTACTACAATTATTACCTTTAAAGTTACATAAAGAAAATATGGGGGTTTCTACTAAAATAAAAACAGTTGAATCAATCAATTTACAGTATCTTCTTAAGGGTAGTGATAGACCTGAGCGAATTAAATTATTTATTAAAGATGCAATTGAAAATTGGGGAATAACCTATGTTTTATTGATGGGTGCTAGAGATCTTCAACGGTTTAAATATAATATTCCTGTAAGATATTCTAACTTAGAAGACATGGCGTCATTTCCCACTTGGAATGAAACATATACAACTGATTTGTATTATTCCGATATATACAAAGGTGAAGGAGAATTTGATGATTGGGATTCAAATGGCAATGGTATATTTGCTGAATGGACATGGACTTGGTATACTAGTGAAACATTTCCAGAGGGATACTGGGGCTATCCTATAGTTCAACAAGATATTTTAGATCTTTATCCTGATGTTTATATTGGACGTCTTGCTTGTAAAAACAAAGATGAAGTTAAAACAGTTGTTAATAAGATAAGGGCTTATGAAACCAAATCCTACGGTAAAGAATGGTTTAATAGAATGATTGCTGTTGGTGGTGATACAACACCTGGAACTAGTGTTTATGAAGGTGAAGAAGAAACTGGATTAGCTGCAAGCTATATAGAATCGTTAGGTTTTGAAATCACCAAATTATGGACTTCACTTGGAACGCTAAAAGAACCTTCTGATGTTATATCAGCAATATCTGAAGGTGCTGGATTTGTATATTTCTCTGGGCATGGTAATCCAATTTCTTTGTCAACACATCCACCAGATGATAAAGATAACTGGACTGAAGCCCTTTATAATTTTCATATGCCTCTTTTGGAAAATGATGATGACCTTCCGATATGCCTTGTTGGGGGATGTCATAATAGTCAATTTGATGTTGGTCTACCACATATAATATCAGGTATTCTACAACAGGGTTTTTTACGATATTTTAGTTATTCTAGTGATAGAGATTGTTTTGGTAAGTTGACATGGCTTTTAAATTGTTGGAGTTGGAATCTTGTTAGGCAAAAAAATGGTGGAACTATTGCTACAATCGGAAATACTGGCCTTGGTTGGGGGACTCCTGGTACAGGATGTGTTAATGATTTAGACGGTTGGATAAATACTCACTTCTTTAAGAAATATACTGAACTATATCAACGGGATGATTGTACTCTGGGGATGGTTCACTCTGAAACAATTAGGGATTTTGTAGATGTATTTAATCCTAATTATGAAGATAACGTAAAAGATAGAAAAACAGCAGAACAATGGACTTTATTAGGTGATCCTTCTCTAAAAATCGGTGGATACGAATCTATAATTTAATCATTTTTTCTTTTCTTCAATACTATAATTGATATAATTGCAAATATTAAAATGATAATTTCAAAACCTGGAATTACCCATTTATCGTTTTTATTATCTCCATTTTCATCACTTCCATTGGAACCTCCATTGGCTTGTTGGGCTGTAATATTAACATTTTTACTATCTGTATTTTGCTCTCCATTGCTATCAGTAACTGTTAGCTGAACAGTGTAATCTCCAGCTGCTGAATATGTATGTGAAACAGTCATACCACTTCCTTTTGCTCCATCACCAAAGTCCCAATTATAACCAATAATGCTATCTCCCTCATCGGGGTCATAACTATTTGACCCATCAAAAGAAACAGGACTATCGACTGTTCCAGTATATGGTCCGCCTGATACTGCAATGGGTAGATGGTTTTCTACTGTTGGATCTGCTATTATTTCAATACTTACTGTTGCTTCTGAATATGCACCATGGTTATCTGTTACTTTTAATGTTATAAGATGTGTATTTACTGTTAAATCTGATTTATAAAAAGCATCTTCTCCACTTAAAAACCCATCCTTATCCGAGGTCCAGGAATAACTGACAGTATCGCCCTGGTCAGAATCTTCTCCTATGCCATAAAAACGAACACTATCACCATAATTAGCTGTTGTCAATAATTGTGGATAAAATATTGTTGCAGTTGGAGCATTATTAGGTTGACCTGCAGATATAACTGTAAAAGTATCTGAAACAGTTGATGACCATTCTGAGTTATCATCTTGAACTCTAAATGTTGCGGTATGAGATCCAACTGAAAAATCTGATGAGCTAAAATCTTCAGATGTTGATTTAACGACTCCATCAACTTTCCATTCCCATGCTAGTATTGTGCCATCATCACTACCATAACCATTAAAATATATTGTTTGTCCTTCAGTTGCAGGATTTGGTGAAATAGATTGAATAAATGCAACTGGTTGTTGGTTTTCCTCAATGAAATATCCTAAAGGATATTGATCTTGGCTTCCTCCACCTCCAGGTATATTATAAGGGGTATCCCCAATATCATCATCATTTGCGTCTTCGCCTGTGTAATCGTCCCAGTAATTTCCTTGTGAATTATAACTCCAACTATTTGAATCAGGATCCCAAGCGTTATTATCAAAATTATCTGTAAATGTATTAAGATAAAAAATATTACTATTAGATATTGCACTACTTAGCCTAGCGCCATTTCCGTTATTTTGAATAATATTACTTTGGATTGTATTACTATCTGAATTAGAAAAATATAATCCTACATTATTTATTTCAATATTATTATCTTTTATTGTATTACTATTAGCACTTAAAAGATAAACTCCATTTGCACTATTTGTTAATATATTATTTTTAATTGTACATCCAGAAACAGAATCTAATAAAATACTACTATAGCTACTACTCGAACCAGAATTTTGAATTTTAAAACCATTAATTGTAACACCATTTGCTTGCACTTTTACAGTTTGATCACTGCTAGTCGTTATAGTAGTACTACCACTACCTGCGCCTGATAAGGTTAATGATGTAAGATCTGATCCAATAGTGATAGGTCCATTATATGACCCACTGTGAACATATATAATATCATCTGCATTTGCAGCACTTATGGCATCTTGAATTGTGGTATAGGTTTGTCCGCTTCCAACGTGTAGTTCATTGCCGGTTGCATTACATATTTTAATTGGAAATACAGTAATGACACTAATGAAAAAAATACTGATAATTACTAATATGTATGATTTTTTCATTCTCACCACCCTGCCATATAATATGTTTATAGATATTAATATTTATAGTTAATGTGGAAAAATACTTATTTTAGAAAAATAGACGCCCCGGCCGGAATTTGAATCCGAGTCCCTAGCTCGACAGGCTAGGATGATAGGCCACTACACTACCAGGGCAAAATTTAATTATTTAGTAAAGGGGTAAATTAAAACCCTTTCTTTAATCTTTTCCTTAGTTTTTAATATTTACAATTTGTAATTATTACACAAAGAACTTATATATACGTAGGGATAGATGTATATTTGTAGATTGGGAGAATTAGTAAATTAATTAGTAAAATTGGGTGGTGTTTATGGGAAGAGAATTTAATAGAAATATGTTTATTATGCTGTTATCTATAATGGTTGGAGTAATTATAATCACCTTTTTTATTGCTGATTTGCAAGCTCGTTCTGATGTAACTGAAACTTTATCTACCAAACATTCAGCTGAAATCAAAACAATAGAAGAAAAAAATATTAATTTTACAACTAGATTTATAACATCACTAGGTCAGCTAGATATGTCTCGAGAAGATCGAGCAACTGGTAATTATCATTTTCAGTTAGGTTCTAATTGGTATACCTCGGCTATAACAGAGACAAATGAAACAGAGATGTTTGAATATAAAACAATTGGAATGGATAATTGTAGTAAAGCTGAAGAATCATTCTTACTTGCTGCGGCTAATTTTGAAGTAGCTAATATAAAATTTGAACAGACAAAAAATTACTCACATGAAATTTATTATGATCTTTTAGATCTCTATATTGATTTAACAGAATCTGGTATAAGATTAACATCTTTGCAAGCTAATGCTAGTAATTATTTATATCTTTTAATTGAAAATATTACAATGAATGATTTTGGACAAATTACTTTTTTAGAAAACATAACTGAATTATTTGGTTTGTTTAATACAACAATGGGTTTAATTGCTATTGAAACAGGAATTTATGGTGAAATTGAAGAACAAGTTGAGAGAGAATATAATATAGAAGGTTTTAGTGAGTTCAGAGAAGATTAAATTTAATATTTTTTAGGTCAATCCTATACTGTGCTCATCCCAGAAGAACATAGGATTTACAACAGGTATTTTCGTACTGCTAAATTCAACTCTGTCAAAATTACTAAAACCGACACCGTATTGATTACCTATGCCGGATCCAACTATTCCAATGCCGTTCCTATAAAGTGAATAATTGATATTGTCATTACCATATTTCTCAACTCGTATTTTATACCAGTTATTATGTAGATATCCTCCATCGTAATCTGTTGATAGTTCAGTCCATCCTTGTATTGGATCCTCATAATATAAGAGCAAGTACCAATCATTTGGTTTTTCTATGCCATGATAAACATATTCAAATTTTAATTTGGCTATTGTATGTCCATAACTATTTTTGAAATCCAGTATCATATCTCCTTCTTCGCTATTATCCCCGCATGCAAACCAGGCTTCCCACCATTCCATATCGCCGTCAAGCTGATCAAATGTATAATTCCAATATTGTTTTCCACCTGTTATTCTAAGTTGTGTTTTAAATGATTTTGCTGTTGTGTAATAATATCCAGATGCAACCTCGAAATTGCTACCTATGCCGTCATTACTTGTATCAAACCATTTTCGACCACAATATGATTGAGTAGCATTTTCTCCTGTTGTATCATCAGAAAAATCCTCTGTTAAAACGGATGGGTATTCAAAAACGATATAGGTAATATTAGTTGGATCGTCATCATCTGTTTCACTGTCTCCATCTTGATCTATTCCATCATCAATATGTGGATCATCAGTTAATTCTACTGCATCATTTGTTCCATCTTCATTGCTATCCCAGTAAATTGTTCCCTGATTTGTAATAATTGTTCCGTTATCAAGACTACTATTAACAGTTACATCAAATTCTAAAATTACACTACTTTCTGAAGGAATTTGGCCATCCCATGTAATTTTATTTTCACCAGTGTTATAGTCTATACTTCCAGATGTTGCAGTTGCGGATCCTGGAACATAAGTTGTATATTCAGGTATAAAATCTTCAAATTCATCACCTGGGTTGTTATCTTGGTCAGCAGTACCTGTGTTACTAATTGTTATTCTGTATCTTAATGTATCTCCATCTTCACATGGATCGCCATTTAAATCGGTAACAATTTTTCTGCCAACAATATTTGTAATTGCATAACCAGAAAATCTCAGATTATCAATATAAGCAGCACTGTCAAAAAGATTATCACCTGCATCTTTAATGTTAAAAGTAACAGTTATTATTTCATTAGGCGAAACAGGATGTGTTGCACCACCTATTGGTATAATATCTGATGCCCCTGCATCAGCTCCACTTCCTCTAGGATATGTATCTACCCAGTCAACACCTGATGAATAACCTGACGTTGCAAATATATCAAAACCTGTATTAGTAATATCGTAAGAATCTAACAAGAAATAACCACTATTTACATCAAAATAATATTGAGATGATCCCTCAGATGGAGAATTCACTGTAACAGTGAATTTATCATTAAATTGGGTACCTACATATTCAGGATATTCAGAACTAAAAAATTGTACATCATAATATAAATAATGCATATATGGCGGAACTTGTAGTGTAAGAGTTAATGTTGCTTCATCTCTTGGGTAACCATGTCTATTACCTTCAAACCAGGTTCCTCTCTCATCTCCAGGTTCGTTTTCATAACTTGTAACTATATCAGTTCCTGCAATACCAGTACTTATTAACGCAAAGGTTGAATTATGAGTTGGGGTCATAGTTCCATGTGATGATAACACAATTGCCTGTCTGTGCCCTAACTCATCTGTATCAGAGTATGATGAATCAATTAACCATGAATCATTTTGGAGTATTGCAATAGCAAGATCTTCCCCATTATATGAATCTGCGCTTACAGTGTCGGAAGGACAAATAATTAAAAAGTTAGAAAATAACAAACCTACTGCAAAAATAATTATAATATTTTTATTCATATTATGGTGCACCTCCTGAATAACCCATTATTTGTATTGTATTAGACTCATAAGAAATATCGTCTTGAAATTCATCATTAGGAGTAATGGTACAATTCCATATTCCTCCAAGTATTGTTTCATCTGAAACAATAACATTCTTATTTATCTCTTCATAATATGTAGATATAAAATTTTGATAAATTTGTTTATCAGATAAAACACGATTATAAATTTTAAATTCATCGATTAAACCATTATAATCACTTATCGGAGTTGTACTTGTTTGTGCATAAACATATACTTCATCGATATATATATCATCTTCATTACTTGATGCAGAACATTGGAATTTAATTTTCATATTTGATGGAAAATTATAATCAGTTTCATTTATCCAAATAATTTCATGATAAAATATATCATTGGAAAAATCCCAATAATAATCATAATCTGCAACTGTAATCCAATTATTTCCATCATAATATTTTACCCAGAAATCCTCGTTATATTCAAACTCAACTGCTTTAAACCAAAAATCAATTTTTATTGATGTATATCCTGGAGAATTTACATCTATACTATTTGTATGATAAAATGAAGATATGTCCCCTGAGTTATCTTGAATATCTGCAGCATTGTCACCTTGGTGAGCATGTGTTGATCCAGTATATAATCTGCAATCTCTTCCGCCGTCGGTATAATTACCAAAACCATTTTCGAAATCATCATAGGTTAGTAATTCCCATGATCCAGGAAGCTCCCCAGAATCTGTTGTGCCCATATATCCAGATGTTGTAACTCCGGATCCTAATTCAAAACCAATAGAATGTGAATTTTCAATTTTATCTAAAACTCCATCAACATATATTTTACTTACACCTGTTAATGAGTCGTACGACGCAGCTATATAATGCCAATTTGAATCTGCAATGCTTTGAGTTCCAATAGTATCAGATGTTCCATCAAATGAATGGGTGAACCATCTTACAGCGCCATCATTAACCAATAATTCCCAAAAATCATCACGACCATATGAGCTTATTACCCCTGAATTTGAAGCGGTTTTTACCCAGCCTTCAACAGTAATTTCATCAATGTAAGTATCATCAAAACAATAAGGAAGTTGAATATAATCATCATTTCCATCAAAAATATATCCTCCTCCTAACTTTCCACTTGACCATGTTGGGCCAAAAATAGTACCGTTATTTCCATTTCCTGAATAATCCTTTACCTGACTTCCGCCTGTTGTATTGGTATCAAAAGGATATAAAAGCTCACAAATAGGATCTCCATTTAACTTCCAATTGTAAATATAAGTTACTGGATCAATCAAGGGGGTTATGGTATAATTATGACAAATTAAATCTTCATCTTTGGTGTTATTTCTAAGACTGGAAAAAAGCATTGGGTCTTCTTCAGGTGGGATAGGTAACGAAGAACCTAAACCCGAAGATTCCCAGGAAAATATTATTTCACCTCCACCCTTTTCATCCAGTAAATATACAACAACATTTACTATATCACTTTCGTCAAGAAGTTGTACCCCTGTTCCATCTAAAGGATATCTAAAATTACCTATATCCCAAACATCATCAGAATAAACATTAGAACAAACAGAAGAGCCATTTAAATAATCAACATCTATCCTATAACCAGTTATAGAATCTCCACCAATATGTTCTAACACGATACTTCCATCTCGTGTTACATAACCTCTAATTTCAATACTAGAGTCTATATCCGGACTTGGTGGAAATAAAACCATATAAATTGCTGCAAAAGCAATAACAGCTATTAAAATTAGGATTACACCACCAACAACTTCAGTTACAGCATAATCCTTATTACAGGAATTAATTCCTTTCATCTTCCACCACCCACAGTTTTATTTTTCCCTTTAATAGTATATATACCCTTTGCGTTATTCTTTCATATTGGTATTTTATCTTTTTATAAGAATATTTATATATCATTAAAACCGCTTTATAACAGGATCTTGAAAATAAAAAATGAAACCAACGTAAGTACAAAAGCAAATCTTACACCTGATGAAACCTTTCCATCCATCATAAAACCACCCAATAGACCACCACCAATACTTTGAACTAAAACAAATGAAAAAAATGCGTTTTTAAGAGCAATTGGATCAACATAAGATAAAGTAAAATCAGAACTACCCATTATTTGAGATGATGCCATTTTTGTTTGAATATCAAAAATAGCTGCAAAAACTGTAGTATTTAAAATCAATATTACAGCTAGAAAAACAAAGAAACTTATGAAAACAACAATAGCATATAATGACATTTCCGCTTTTCTTTGTTCTTCAATAAGTTTTGCTTGATCAATTTCTTTTGCAGCTGCTTCAAAAACTGTTGATGTATTTCCTCCAATCTCAAGTGCTTTATTGATTGTTACGGCCATTCGTTTTATTGAAGGTGTGTTAATTCTTTTTGCAAGATTATCCAGTGCTTCTTGGACTGAAATTCCCCATGAGAGCTGAGCAGCCATTCTTTGAAGTTCAGGCGTCAACTTACCATGATCTCCTTTTGATGCAGAAATAATTGCATCAAATACAGTCATACCAGATGATGTTGAGCTACTTATTTCTCTTAGAAAATCCGGTAAATGTGTTTCAATTGCTCTTTTTTTATTTGCTTTTAGATGATTATAAAAACCAATTGGCCCAATAGAGGTTAATAATCCTATTACAATTAGATCCATACCTGTCAATAAATTACCTGCTACTTCTGCAATTCCTGCTAAACATAATGCACCAAGGATAAATAAAATAGCTGATATTGCTATTGATATTCCTAAAATTATTATAATATTAGTATCTTTTCCATATAGTTTTTTTTCACTATATTTTTTGATTGTAATGGGATTTTTCATACTGATTCTCCCATTCCTATGCTCATCATCATATAAAATCCGAAATAGGCCATTGGTAGAATCATAAAAGCAATTAGATATAGAAACATAAAGTCTATACCTGCTTCACTTGTCATCCCCATTACTGAAATTATTATCACTAAAAAAAGTGGGAATGCAATTACTGTTACTACAAATGCTTCAGCCATTATTGCAAGTGACTCAAGGCTTCTTTTTCTATCTACAAGATCTTTTTGCATGTATCTTTCAACGCATCTTTCAAAATATGGCCCTAGCTCGCTACCTGACATTATAACTGACAGAATTCCTTGTATGAATTCTTTGAATTTTTCAGAAGGTGATATTCTAATTGCATTTTGTAACGCTGTAACAGTATCTACACCCATTAGGTTTATTTCTGTAGTTATTTTTTTTGCTTCTTTTTGTATCTCTCCATAAAGCTCAATATTTGATAGTGCTTCAAAAATTTCAGCAGGTGATATTCCAGCAACCGACATTGTGTTGATGAAGTTTGTTGCATAAGGTAGATATCGATCGATTTTTTTTCCTCTTGCTTTTGCCCTTGATGAGGGTAGACTCAGAAAATATAATCCTATTCCGATTGGAACTATTGAGCAAACAATTAATATCAATAAAGCTGTAATTGGATGAGGGATTAACAGATATAAAATTAACACTGATAAAAAACATGAAATAAAACCAAGAATTATATTCATTAAAACCATTGAATAGTATTCTTGGTATACCATTGCTATGTCTGCTTTTTCAAGCATATTGTTTTTTGTTGTTTCACTGAGGTTGAATTTTTCAAAGGTTTTTTCAAAAAGACGTCGGCAGAATCTAGTATAGTTTGTTGATTTCAATTTTTAAGCTCCTCCCTAGCTTTTTTTAACAGATCCTCAGGGTATTTGCTGTAATCAAAAACAATTCTTCCAACATCTCTGTAATCTTTTATGTTTTTCTTTAGCATCCATTCAAGTATTGTTTTTCTGTTTTCTATTTCTTTATTGAGTTGCTCTTCTGTCCAATCATTTTGTGAACGTATATTGTTAAGTATTTTACTTCCACTTCCTATTTCAAATCTATCATCTGTTTTTGAAACCCAGCGGAATGGTTCCATAAAAATTAGTTGATTGGTATCTGGGTCTAGTTTTACAATTTCAGTAACACTAGTCATTCTTCTAACTGTTTTTCCTTTGATGTCTACTGCGTTTTGAAATACGATTACATCAAGTGATGTTAAAAGTGCACGTGGTAATTCAATTGGCGGGTTTTCAAGTCTTTGAATAAGTGTATGAATTGTACTTGCATGTATTGTTGCATAGGCTGTGTGTCCTGTTGCCATTGCCTGGAACAGGCTGTATGCTTCTTTTCCTCTTACCTCGCCTACCATTATTACTTTTGGTCTTTGTCTTAGTGCT
>Ga0272442_10011292_pt1 | contig 10903 bp, 7 predicted proteins | sample SSMForm2O_FD_200262 | JGI IMG/M metagenome (GOLD analysis project Ga0272442, IMG submission 200262) | Marine sediment archaeal communities from Little Sippewissett salt marsh, Falmouth, MA, United States - SSM-Form-2O | ecosystem: Environmental > Aquatic > Marine > Wetlands > Sediment ... | reverse complement strand
AAGAATGGTATTCACCTCATTATTGAAGAGCATTTAAAAAAAACCTATCTAGACGGTGCAGCCATGACTCACAATAATGGAGAACCGTTGATCGCCATGACGCTTCGCCATGATCGGCTGGACAATTTCTGGTTCACTTTATGTCACGAACTCGCGCATATAGCTTTACATATAGACGATAGAAATGAAGTCTTTTTTGACGACACTGAAAATGAATACGACAATGATAAAGAAAATGCTGCAAACAGATGGGCATCAGAAGTGCTAATCGAACACAGGGTCTGGGAAAAATCCGGATTAAGCCGTGAATCTACGGAGCAAGAAATTATACGATGGTCAAATAAACACCAGATAAGCCCGGCTATTCCAGCCGGCCGTATTCGTAAAGAAGCCGGTAACTATAAAATATTCTCAAAACTAACAGGAAACCGGAAAGTGCGCTGTCAATTTCAAGAAATTGTTTAAGATTTTCCGTTTTCACTTCATTTATCCCAACATGCGAAGCAATAAAAAATATTATCAATGCTTGATCTGCAACCATATTGGAACCATAATGGAACCATAATGGTTGAAAAGAGGTAAAACATGGCATCAATCACCCTTAAAGATCTACCGGATACCTTCCTGGAACGTATTCGCAAAAGGGCCGAAAAAGAAAGGCGCAGTCTGTCGCAGCAGATGATTTACATGCTTGAAAAGGCGCTCGACAATCCTGAACCGGAAAGCAGGCGGTACGCCGGCAGGGTCAGCGAAAGCACACCGGACACATACGTTTCGGACCGTAATGATATGGTACAGAAAGCCCTGGATGCTGTCGGCCGGTTCGAATCCGGCATCAGCGACACTTCAGAAGAACATGACAGGTATTTCGCCGAAAGCACAGAACAATGAAAGTCTTTATCGATACATCCGCATTCTATGCCCTGCTCGACGCATCGGACGCCAATCACTCCCGGAGCGCGGACATCTGGAAAAATCTTCTGGAGCAGCGATTTCAGCTTTTCACATCAAACTATGTTGTCATCGAAACGATCGCCGTACTGCAGAACAGGCTGGGACTGGATGCAGTCAGGTCTTTTGTAAACGAGATACTTCCACCTGTGGAAATCTCATGGATTATTCCCCGCGATCATTTCGGGGCCCTGTCCCTGATACTGTCCGCGGGAAGACGCAGACTCAGCCTCGTTGATGCGGCAAGCTTCGAAACCATGCTCCGGCTGGGAATTGAAAACTGCTTTGCCTTTGACTCTGATTTCGAGAGGCAGGGATTCATTGCGGTAAAAGAGAACTGATATCTGTAGACATTTCTCACGGGAAATAGTAGTTATCCGTATCAGGGGTTATTGAACAGCTGAAAACTTTCATGAAGAAGAATATAAAAAATATTTTTGTTCCTGCTGTACTTGCACTGTGCATCGTGTGCCTTGCCGGGACAGCGGGCGCGCAGACGGTTCTCCCGGCCACGGCCACCGGTTCAATGTGGTGCCCTACCACTACGGGCAGTCCTACCTGTAATTCAGGGGATCAGGTTTCGGTCGGCATGTGGAACTATGATGATATACATGGCATAGTAGAGTTCAACATCACCACTTTCGCATTCCCGCCATCAATGACGTCAAACAATTTCAGGGCTGTTCTGACCAGTTTCGATGCCAACGACAGAACCGGTACTACATCGCCTGTGACTATGACTATTTATCTTTACGACCTCGGTGACTGGGCGGAAGACGATGTAGTGGACGATGCTGACTTCAACTCCTCTTACGATGCTTCCATCGCCACACGGCATCAGCAGATGTGGGCTGCCGATGCAGGACTGGTAAGTTTCAGCGGCATAGACGTGACCGCCCAGCTCCGCCGCGACCTTTTCGGAGCCAAGGGACCGGCCGATCAGCCCACGACCGGTTTCATTCTGATACCCAACTATGCGTGGCAGCAGAGGGTTACCTTCGATTATCCTAATATTTATCTATTTATCGACGGCGGTTCAGACACTGATACGGATACTGACACTGACACTGATACTGATACCGATACCGATACAGACACGGACACTGACACTGATACTGATACTGACACTGACACTGATACAGATTCAGACTGTGACGAGGAACCTGGAAGGGATACGGACGAGCGTCTTCACTACGTGCGGCTGACAAAGAGCATCGAGATAATGGACACGGAAGTCACGCAGGGCGATTTCGAGGCCGTCATGGGATACAACCCGAGCTATTTCGGACCGAACAGCGCCGGGGCAGAGTGCGGAGACAACTGCCCCGTGGAAAACATCACCTGGTACGATGCCGTGGCATATGCAAACAGGATTTCAATTATCGAGGGCCTGTCTCCGTGCTATTCGTTAGCAAATGCAACATGTGAAAACGGAGGAAGTGCCGGAAACACCTACATGGACTGCTTCGACACCGACAGCACGTCAGGCGGCATATCAGGCGCAACAGTCACCATCAACGGCGAGTCAAGCGTGTACGACTGCGAAGGCTACAGGCTTCCGACCGAATCCGAGTGGGAATACGCCGTGCGTGCGTCGAGCCTGACCGCCTTTTACACGAGCACCGGCAACAACGGCAGCCTGACTAATACAGGATGCAGCCCGGTGGACCCCAACCTGGAGCAGATTGCCACCTACTGCGGAAACGACAGCAGCGTTACTCAGGCGGTCAAAGATAAAGAAGCGAATGACTGGGATCTGTACGACATGTCCGGAAACGTGTGGGAATGGGTATGGGACTGGTATTCGACTTCATACCCGTCCGGAAACATGGATTCACCGGCAGTTGACCCGTCAGGTCCTCAAAACGGTTCGCAGAAGGCTGTCCGCGGTGGAAGCTGGGACAGCGTATCCGAAGACTGCCGCTCCGCAGCACGAAGCAGCAACCCACCGGATACGAGGAATAATACTGTCGGATTCCGTCTCGTGAGGACAATGCCGTGATTATGAGGACGACATATCTTCTGCCCGTTCTGCTTCTACTGCTGCTCGCCGGCTGCAGTGACGACGATTCGGGCATGAAAGACACGGACAACGACGGCATACCGGACGATGTCGAAGGCACGGATGACATTGACGGTGACGGCATCCCCAATTTCGAGGATGAGGATTCCGACGGTGACGGCATTCCTGACAGCCTGGAAGCGGGCGACGAGCCTTCCGATCCCAGGGACACGGACGGCGACGGCATCCCGGACTATATCGACACTGACGCGGACGGTGACGGCATCCCGGACAGCGTAGAGGCCGGCCCGGATCCTGAGAATCCGCGTGATACAGACGGTGACGGAATTCCCGACTATTTGGACGATGACTCTGACAACGACGGAGTGCCGGATTCCAGAGAAGGTACGGGCGACAAGGATGGTGACGGCATTCCCGATTACCTGGATGACGACGACGGGCCGGTCAGTGCGCCCGGCAACTGGATCAGCATACCGGCCGGGAGCTTCTGGATGGGAAGCCCGAACGGATCATGCCCGTCCGATTACCCGTAATTCTTCAACACTACGCTTTGTACAGCCTATTTTCTCTGCTATCGAACAGCCCGCTGCCCATCGTGAACCATGCTCGTGCTCGTTCTCAAAAACCAGCCGAACTGCCCGCTCACGTACTTCTTGTGAATACCTGCTTCTGTTTCCCATGACTCCATCCTCTCATGAATTGGAGTCTGCGGGAAAGCCGGGGCGGTTCAATGGAGACCATGACCTGGATACGGCCCAACTTCTCCTTGAGCAAAGGGGTCATCCGGAAGCCATCGCATATCACATTCAGCAGTCGATTGAGTCCGAAGCCGCTGCAGTGGAAATCCAGAGCAGGATGGCCGGCAGAAGACCTGAGAACAGCATTTGGGGGAAAGTTCTGTTGTGAGACATTTTTTCTCCCTTCATTAAAGATGCAAGTGGAGCCACATAATTATGGCTGATATTCCTGATTTCCTGTGCCTGGATGCGGCACCAGGGGTACTGCATCCACAGCTGGAACCGGATTCATCGTCTGAAGGCATTGTGTCACTGCCGCCGTCCGTAATATCCACACTTCCATCCCCGGTATCATCCGTGTCCGAATCACTGTCCGAATCGGTATCGGCGTCACTGTCCGAGTCGGTATCCACATCAGTATCGGAATCAGTGTCAGTATCGGAATCAGTGTCAGTATCTGTATCCGAGTCTGAATCAGTGTCGGCATCGGCATCCGGTCCACCGTCACCGGCATCAGTGCCTGCATCAGCATCACTCTCTACGCCGGTGCCCTGAATGGCAAACTCATAAGGGTTTTCATCGCTATCATCATTGACAATGCTGATAGCCGCCTGCCTCAGGCCGGTGGCGCTGGGGTCAAAGTGCACCGTGAAGGTGGTTGTGCCGCCGCCAAGGGCTACCGGGTCCCATGGTTGCACGGTTACGGAAAAATCAGCGGCATGGGATCCGCTAATGGCGACTTTGGGCAATCCGGTGAGATTCAAGTGCGCCGAGCCGGTATTTTCAATCGTAAAGGTGTGATCCGCCGTACCGCATAGAAGGTCCGTTGAACCAAAATCCGTACTATCCCCCGTGGTTGGGGTCGTATCGCCATCGACAATGGAGATACCCTGGCCCTGCACGTCCATCTCGGCGGCACCCGTGACTGTGTTCGCAAGGCGGGCGATAATACTCTCGCTTGCGCCTTCACCGGCAAATATAATTTTCCAGTCCGGCAAAACGAGTAAATCCGTCAAAGTTTTTGACCCGTACTCCTGAGCTCCACCGGTGCCGAAACTTGTATCGTCGAGCGTCCCGTCCGCGTTGAATCGAATAGTTTGAAGGATGGGGCCCGCGGTGAGGATTTTCCCGTCAGGCTGGAGCGCAATTTGATGGCCCAAGGCCCCAAGAAAAGTTGTGATCGTGTACCCGTTTCCGCTTTCGCCAAAACCGGGATCCAAAATGCCGTCTTCATCGAGCCGCGCAACCGCTGCATTCCCATCGTAAGACAGCAAGTCATCCTTTACGTATCCGGCAATCACGATTTTTCCATCCGGCTGTAACAATGCCTCAGAAGCCATATCCTCAATATATCTGTGAAATCCCGGCGGCGCAGCCGGGGTGTCGTCTTCGATAAAACACGGTATAAAAGCGGCCACGCCGTCGGTGCCGTCGCCATCGCTCGCGCCGAACGTCTGGTCCAGCGTACCGTCCGCGTCAAATCGCGCGACCATCCAGTTGCCCCAGTCATCCAAGCCCATTCCTGAAACCACAATGCGATTTTGATGATCTACGAGAATCTTGAAGGGCCAGTCGGAGCCGTTATCGCCTCCCTGATTCCTCTCAGAATCTTTAAGATCAACCACAAGCGAGGAAACACCGTCAATGCCGTCAAAAGTCACCCCCGGGGCATTGCTCCCGTCAAAATCGGTTTGGCCAAAAGTCGTGTCCAAATCGCCGCTTGAGTCGAATTTTGCGAGGATCCAGTAGTAAAAACCAAAATGAGACCAGCTGCCCAAAGTATTACACGCCACGCCGGCCGCCAGAATGCTCCCGTCGGAAAGCGCTTTGACATCGCGGAAAAAATTGGAATGGTTGGTCACGGACGTGTCCAAAATTTTCACGCCGTCAATGCCGTCCGTATCGCCATTTGAAAATGTTGTGTCAAGCGTGCCGTCCGGGTTAAACCGCGCCAAAAGCGAGTGGTCGGTCCCCCCGATATCCACCCCTCCGGCCACCAGAATTTTGCCATCCGGGTCAAGGTCCGCTGAGTAAACTTCCACGTCGTCCGTCAAATCCAATTTCGAAAGCCCCCAATAATCAAATCCGGTGGTGCCGTACTTATCGCCTGGAAACGCGAAAATCGCAGGCCAACCAGAATTGCCGTCTGCGTCCGTTTTTATAATCGCGATATTTTCATTGCGCTCCCCAACGGCGAAAACATCGCCGGTCGATCCGTTTCTGACAACTGCCCGGACCTTCATATACAGCGAAAGTTGGCCGTCGCCAGCCCCGATTTGAGATATCGAGGGATCGATCTCACCGTTGTTTTTCAAGCGTAAGAGCGAATAATAGTAGCCGTCTTTCTTGCCGACAAAAACCGCAGCCGGAGCAGCGCCCGGCTCGACCACAAAACCGACCGGATGGATGGCCGCATCCGCGCTCGTACCGTCGATTCTCACTTTTCCGCCCGGATTGTCCCCGCTGATGTCGGTGCCAAAATCCGTATCCAGCGAGCCGTCTGCGTTCAGACGCACCGCGATAAACTTCGTCCCCCCCAAAACCCCGGCACCCCAAATTTTTCCGTCCGCGTCAATTTCAATTTTGGAAGGCGTTCCGCTGACCGTGGTCACCGTTTTTCCGCCGGTTCCAAATTCCGGACTTGCCGCCGCACCGTCATACAAATTGCCGTTCTGGTCAAATTTAGCGAAAGTCAAATTTTCCCCGGACTGTCCGAAAACATAAATGTCGGTGCCCACGATTTTGATGTCCCTGATGTCGCCGGCAATGGCAGTCTTCAGTTGTCCGCTCGAACCGAAACTTGAATCGAGCGCGCCGGTTTGATCCATTTTTGCGAGCGCGAAATAGTTGTCTGACGTGCCGGCGACTACGATATCGCCGTTTGTGTCAAATCCCGCCGCATATGCCAGGTCATTCCCGCCAAAATCAATTTCCAAAATGCCGCTTGAGCCGAATGTCGAAACCAATCCGCCGTTTGAATCTAAAAGTACGAGCGCATAATTCACCCCTTTGTCAGCGTATCCGGCAGCCAGAATATTTTCCGTGCCGCCGGTGTCGATAGCCACATCCCAAATGTAGTCGCTTTCGTTTGCGGTTGGAAAATCGATTTGTGTTTTCCCGTTGGTGCCAAAACTTGTGTCCAGATTTCCGTTCCCGTCAAATCGCGAAATGACAAAATCATAAAAGTTGTCGCCGTCAAGGGCCGTGCCCCCCACCACGATTTTACCGTCCGAATCGAGCGCGACTGCGGTCGCACCGTCGTGAAAGTCGGCTATGGTGTCGATACTCGCCACGCCGTCGCCTTCAACCCCACCGGGCGCGAAACTCGTGTCAAGCGAGCCGTTCGCGTTGAACCGGAAAACCGCATGGTCATCATAATAAATGCTGCTCGGCTTGAGTGAGATCGCACCGACCGCCACGATTTTGCCGTCCGGCTGAAGCACCGCGTCCAATCCGCCCCAGTTTCCTGCTATAAAAATCCGGGAGCAATCGTAGGTCAAGATGTCGGGCCGGGCAAAAGTCTTGTCAAGGGCGCCGTCCACTGCGGTGTCCACCAAAAAAGTGTGCGAAGAATCCTGAATCATCAAATTCCCGGCGGTATCTTCCAGGTTGAAGACTGTAATCACCTTCAGATCAAAATCCCCGTCCGCTACCGAAAAATCAAACGTGTAGGTATCGGCCGGACCGGCTCCATTCAAAGTCGGCCAGTCATCGTCAACCCGAATGAAGCCTCCGGGAGGTATTTTCACCACGTCTTCGGAAAAAGTGAGTGTGATCGTCTCAGTGCCAACGGTGGTGAAAGTCGCACCGTCCGAACTCACGGAAACCAGATACGGACTCACGGTGTCCTGGGCGCGCGCGATCCCGACATGCACAATGGCGAAGACAAAGACTGCACTGACTAATGAGACAATCAGGTCGGAATATACCCTTTTCATCATAGATTCCTCCCGCGATAGAGTATTGCCAGGGCTGCTGCTCTCATCAACTTCAGCCTTGGTTTGCGTTGTTTCTCTATATTTTACCCTCATTTTTTTTGAGGAGAAGGTCTTATAATCCGCCAACGAGTATCTGTTGCGCTCCGCTTCCATGCGCAGGACAGATAAAGCACATCTTTGAACTTCGTCTGGGTGCTTTTTGTCGATGTTTTTCATCTGTTATTCGCCCTGGTGGCCTCTTTGAGGCGTGCGTGTGGCGCCGTTAAATCAGTCGATGTCCTCGTTTTGGAGTCATTCTATCAGAGAATCGGGTCAAGGAGGCGGATTTTTCATGTGCGGGCGGACGCGTCCGAGGACGGGTCCGTCGAGGCGTGCGCAGGGCGGCCTCGCGCGAGCGACGGTATTCCCGATTACCTTGATGGGAAGCCCGAACGGATCATGCCCGCCCGATTACCCGTAATTCTTCAACACTACGCTTTTATTAAATAAAACAGGCCACTGCCAGCAGGAGATCAGTCCCAAGCACAAGGCCCACGTTTGCACCCAGTGCGGGTACCATTTTATCGAATTCGTCAAAGTGCCTCAGTGCCGTGACAGATGCCTTGACGGCAAGCGGCAGCGTGAAAAGCGCGATAAGCGCTGTCATAGGCAGGTAGCCTGTCACTGCCCCTCCGATTATCACCAGATACATAATCAGAAGCGAAGCGGTATAAACCACTGCCGCTTTCTTTCTTCCAAGCACAATCACCAGATGCCTGCGACCGCCCTGCTCGTCCGCTTCCATGTCGGGGAATTCATTGAGCAGAAGAAGCAGCGCGGTAAGGATTCCCGGAGGAATGGAAATCCATATCACGGTCGGTGTAAGAACGCCGGCCATTGCAAAATAAGTTCCGAGCACGACGAAAGTGCCCAGGCATACACCTGCCGCCAGCTCCCCGAGGACCCATTTTGCGAGATGGCTGGTATAAAAAACCGTTGCCAGGCCGCCGGCGACGATAAAGATCATCATTGCCCAGCCTGCAAGCCAGCTGAGATAAATGCCAATCGCGAAAGCCGACAGGAGCGCTGCAACAGCCGCAGAATACACGCTTCTGTAGCCCAGCCTGCCGGACTGCAGCGTGCCTGAGCCTCCGGAAAACGGGGTGCGCCTTGTATTTTCATCGATTTTCGTCCTGTAGTCGGAAAGCTCGTTGAACAGATTTACCGCAATATGCGCCAGCACTGTGCCCGCCATGGCCAGGCCGAATCTCAATCCGTTGAAAACACCGTCCTCGAATGCCACACCACCGCCGATGAGGACGAGGATGACCGCCAGAAGCAGAAAAGGCGCCCTGACCTGTCCCGCCCATGTTTTTACCGATTGTGAAAAAGCCATAAATAATCCCTCCCGATACGGACCATATACATTTTATATAAAGGACTCAACTTCCTTTCTTGACCATTCCGGATGCACAGGGGTATACGGTTGACTCAGAAAAGAAGGGACATGGCCGGCATTTCGCCGACCTTTCAGTGAATGGAGTTTCAATGACTTTAGATTCATCAGATTCATCAACCCGGGATCGGGAAAACACGCAGAATGAGCCCGAATTAACCTTCGAATCGCTGAATCTCAGCGCGGGCGTTATCGAAGCGATTGAAAAGATGGGGTTCAGCACACCTACCCCGGTTCAGTATGAAACCTACAGGGACATAATGGAAGGAGCCGATCTCCTGGTGCAGTCGCGTACGGGGACCGGGAAGACGGCTGCCTACGGCATTCCACTGTCGGAGCTTCTGGATGCCGGAAAAAATTCAGTACAGGCCCTCGTTATGCTTCCCACCAGGGAGCTGGCCGTACAGGTCTCCAGGGAACTGAACGCAATCTCAGGCGGAATGGGTATCAAGGCGCTTCCCGTCTACGGGGGCGTAAGCTTTGGCCGGCAGAAAGATGAAGCTAAAAAAGGCGTTCAGATCGTCGTAGGCACGCCGGGAAGAATACTCGATCACATGAGGCGTTCTACCATGGACTTCTCTTCCGTCCGGCACCTGGTGCTTGATGAAGGCGATGAAATGCTTTCTATGGGATTCGAGAAGGACATCAGCGCGATAATCCAGCAACTGCCCGAGCGTAGCCAGACGCTCCTCTTCTCCGCCACCATACCGGATGCAATAAAAAGACTCGCTGACAGCTACATGACGGATTCAAGGACCATCTCCCTGTCCGATGACTCGGTGGGACCGGAGGAAATCACGCACCTTTTCTACCTCGCATCCGGTGTCTGCGTACCGGACAACATGCTGCGCATCCTTGAGATAGAAAATCCCGAATCCGCGCTCATATTCTGCAATACGCGCGAACAGACGCTGCTCCTGGCAAAACATCTGAAAAACAACGGATACGATGCTGAATGGATAAGCAGCGACCTGGGACAGGGTGAACGGGAAAAAGTCATGCAGGCCAGCAGGGACGGAAATCTGCGTTTCCTGGTTGCAACGGATGTAGCCGCCCGCGGAATCGACATCTCTCACCTGACACACGTCATCAACTACAGCTTTCCGGAATCGCTGGAAGTGTACATTCACCGCACCGGCCGTACCGGCAGGATAGGCAACACGGGTACCGCGATCTCCATCATTACACCAAAGGACATAGGCAATCTCTATTACCTCCGGCTCACCTACAACATCAGGCCCGTGGAACGCCACCTGCCTGATGAGAAAGAAATAAGCTCACTTAAAGAACAGGAAAAACTCCTCGAACTGGGTGCCTCAATCGCGGAAAAGCCAGAGGACGAATGGTACATGCTTCTCAGGCGGCTCAGGACTACGCTGGACGGAGACAGGATTCTGGCTTCGCTTTTAAAGAATCATTTTTCTTCAAAAGACACGGACACGGGGAAGAAAAAACCGGACGTGAAGGCAGCGCCCGCCCCGCAAACGGGAGAAGCAGAAAAACCAGTAGAAAAAACTGCAAGGAAAACTGAAAAGAAAACTGAAAAAAAACGCCCCTCTTCCGGAAAAGATGAGGATTCCGTGTCGGCATCTTCGGCCGAAAGCCCTGAAAAACGGGTCGGGCTCGACGTCGGCCGTAATGACGGCGTCAGAATATCCCTGATACTCAGGGCACTCGAAGAAAGATGCCGGCTTCAACGCAAGTTCGTGGGCAAAGTGATAGTAAAAGCAAATGACACGGTGATTCACGTCCCAAGCGACAGGGCTGAAGATGTTGCACAGGCTCTTAACGGCATGGAGACCGGAAACCGCAAAGCCGG
>Ga0272442_10011290_pt1 | contig 10904 bp, 9 predicted proteins | sample SSMForm2O_FD_200262 | JGI IMG/M metagenome (GOLD analysis project Ga0272442, IMG submission 200262) | Marine sediment archaeal communities from Little Sippewissett salt marsh, Falmouth, MA, United States - SSM-Form-2O | ecosystem: Environmental > Aquatic > Marine > Wetlands > Sediment ... | reverse complement strand
CAACACGGTTCGAATCAGTTCCCGGGGAGCCGCCCGAAGCGCGTAGAATCGGATCGCCTGAGGTATCTCGTTCTTGACGTAGCAGAAATACCGGTTGGCGTACGCCCGCCGCTGGATCCATCCCGGTTTCCCGCCGGGTCCCTTTCGGTCGTGATACGCCGCAGCCTCAGAGACGAAAAGCGACCGCCAGCGGAGAAGTCGAAGCCTCCAGGCAATATCGACGTCCTCATAGTAGGCAAAGAAATCCTCGTCAAGATATTCCGTTCCCCGGGACGCTTCACCGAGCGCCTGTTTTCGATACAACGCCGCGGCCGCCGTTGGACCGAGAATCTCTTCACACTCCGCCCCATTGAACTGGCCCGCGTCCGCCTGCCCCTCGCCCCGGTCCGCGGGGCAAAATTTGCGCTTTTGAAGCACAATGCCGGTCGAATCCAGCGTGCGCCCGTCTGCCCGGTAAATCTTCGGGCTGAGCGAGCCCACCCCCTCCTCTTGAAGCGCCCGTTGCATCAGCCGCTCGAGGCATCGGGCCTCCAAGTGGGCATCGGCGTTCAAGAGAAAGACCCAGTCGCCCAAAGCCCGCGCGATGCCCTGGTTGTTCGCCGCGGCAAAGCCCCGGTTCCGGCGATTGCGAATCACAATGACGTCCGGATAGCCTTTCAGCAGTTCTAGAGAACCGTCCGTGGATCCATTATCGACAACGAGGATTTCGAGCGGGTGGTACGTTTGAGCCTGAATCGACTTCAGACAGCAAGGAAGGTCGCCGGCGCTATTCCAACTTACGACGACAACCGAAACCATCGGCTGAACATTCACGGGCAGCGTGCTGGAAGCAAGGGCGGACGGTTCCATAATCTGATATCCGGACGGGGCTAAAGCGCTTCGGGTCCCGTTTCTCCGGTTCTGATCCGGTAGGCCTCCTCCATCGGATAGACAAAGATTTTGCCGTCTCCGATATTTCCGGTTCGAGCCGCCCGAAGCAAGGCCTCCACGACCTGCGTCAGCTGCTCGTTGCGCACAACCACTTCCACCTTCAACTTCGGAAGGAGATCCACGACGTACTCGCTGCCTCGAAACAGCTCCTGGTGTCCTTTTTGCCGTCCGAAGCCGCGCACTTCGGTGATCGTCAAGCCGACCACGCCGACTTCGTCCAGCGCGTCCCGGACCTCATCCAGCTTGAACGGCTTGATAATCGCCTCAACTTTTTTCATCGAATGATTTCTCGTCTTGCCGTCCTGAAGAAACCGCCAGGCGGTCGCGGCCGCTGTTCTTCGCCTGATACAGAGCGGCATCGGCCATGCGAACCAAGCCGTCGTAGTCTTCCGCGTTGCCGGGACAATCCGCAATCCCCGCGCTGATTGTCAACACGGCCTGCTCCCCCGTCGAAGGGCGCCGGTAAGCGAAATGCCGGTCGCGAAGCGCCTTCTGAATCCGCAGGATCATCGACACGGCTTCCAACTTCGTGGTTTCCGGCAAAATAACGGCAAATTCCTCCCCGCCGTATCGGGCGACGACGTCGTTCTCCCGCACCACGGCGCGCATGATGAAGGCGACCTTCTTCAGGACTTCATTTCCCGCCAGATGGCCCAAGGTGTCATTAAAGTCCTTGAAGTGGTCCAGATCCAGCATTCCCAGACTCAGCGGCCGACCATAGCGCACCGAACGACTGATCTCCGTTGTCAGGACGTTGACGAAACAGCGGTAATTGTAAAGCCCCGTCAGGTGATCCCGAATCGTTCGGTCCTGAAGGTCGCGCGTCGCTTCTTCCACCTTATGTTCGAGATCCTCGTTCTGCCGCTTTAACCGTTCCACCAAGTCCGCGTTTTCGCGCGCCAGCTGATTTTTCATCAAAGCGTTCTGCAGCGAAAGATCCAGGCGCTCCAGGCGGATCGGCTTCTCCAGGTAGTCGAACACTTTCCCGCGCAAGGCCTCCAAGGAACTATCCATCGTCGCGTAAGCGGTGATCATGATGATTTCGCACAGGGCGTTCTTCTCTTTGGCCCGCCGAAGCAGTTGCAGCCCGTCAACCGGTTGCATCCGAAGGTCGGTGACGATAACGTTGTAATTCCGCTTTTCCAAGGCCTTCAGGGCCTCATCCCCGCTATGATAAGCGTCGACGTGCCAATCGCGCTCCGACAAGAAATCGCAGATCAGGCTCAGCACCTGCGCTTCGTCATCGACTACCAGGATTCTTGGCCGGACCGTCATGACTCTCCTATTGCCCCTCACGCCTCTCGCAAAGCCGAGGTGTAGAACACGATCCGATCGCGTCCCTTGACCTTCGCCTCATAGAGGGCCAGGTCCGCGTTCTGGATCAGCGTATCCTGGTCTTTGGCGTCGTCAGGGCAGGAAGCCAGACCGCCGCTGAGCGTGATCAGTTTGGTTCCCTGCCCGGTTTGAACCTTGAGATTCATATCCCGCACACATTGGCAGACCCGCGCCACGATCGTCCGTGCGCGCCCCTTCGGCGTCTCCGGCAAGAGAATCGCAAACTCCTCTCCACCATAACGAACGAGAATGTCCACCTCGCGCACGGTAGCGCGCATTTGCTCCGCGACCGCCTTCAGTGCTTCATTGCCCTTCACGTGACCGTAGTTGTCATTGTAGTGTTTGAAGTGGTCCAAGTCGAGCATGGCGAGCGTCAGAGACCGCTTATAGCGCAGGGACCGGCTGATCTCGGATTGAATGATTTCGCTGAAGTACCGAAAATTAAAAAGGCCCGTCAACGCATCGGTCGTCGACAGTTCTTCCAGTTCGCCGGAGACTTCCCGGATGCGTTCCCGGAGAATGTCCTGTTGTTTGTTTAACTGGTTGACAATGCGCTGGTTTTCTCGCTTGAGGTGGTATTGGTTCAGCGCATTTTCCAGCGTTCGCACGAGACGATCCAAATCGATCGGCTTGGGCAAATAATCAAACACTTGGAAACGAATCGCGTCCACCATGCTTTGAAGCGTGGGCCGTCCCGTCAGCACAATGACCTCGACCAGCGGATTATGCTTCTTGGCCAGCTCGATCACGTCTTCGCCGCCCATGGGGCTCATGACCAAATCCACCAAAACGACCGCGAACTGATTGTGTTCCATCTGCTCGACGGCCTCTTGTCCGCTGACCGTGCCCACGACCGCATACCCCTCTCCCTTGAGAAACTCCACCATCATGTTGAGGAAAGGGGCCTCATCATCCACGACTAAAATCGACCACGATTGCTTCATCATATCCCTCAAAGGGTATTCATCTAATTCTCGGGTGTCAAGACCACTGTCGTTATCGCTTCAGGAAGACTGCCGGCATCCACCCGAAGCGTCGTTTGCGGAATCCGGCAAATCCGCCGCTGGAGTGCCAGAAAAGGATCGACCGGAGCCAAATCCATGGCCACCTTGGCCGTCTTGAAATGCATCGGGATCACCACGTTCGGTCCCACGGCCTTACAGACCTCCCACGCAGCCGGTCCGTCGAGCGTATACCGCCCGCCCACCGGAATCAGCAGGACCTGCGTACCTTCCAGCTCGATGTATTGCTCTCGCGTGGGAAGGCACCCCAGGTCGGATAAATGGGCGATCCGTACCTGATCGAGCTCAAAAAGAAAGGCCTGAACCCGCCCCCGCAGGTTCCCCCCCTGATCATCGTGAGCGAACTCAATTGTGTCAAAAGAGACGCCGCAGGCCGAGGCCTCCCGCCGGACGACCAAGGGCCGGCCCGGCAACGCGTCCAGACCCGCGTGATCCGGGTGGTCGTGCGTCAACAGGACGATGTCCACCGCTTCCCGCACCGGCCGATAGCCAATCGCTCCGTCGTACGCACCCGCTCGATAGGGATCGATCAGAATCCGAACCGCCGACTGCTCCGACTGAAAAAGAAAACAGGAGTGCCCCAGCCACTTAATTCTCATGGATCACACGCCAACCGCAGACTGCAGTCCTGTCAACTTTCGACGCCCTTCTTGCGCGCGGCTCCGAAGGAAGGGCGATCGTTTCCTTTAGTGCCCCAACAGATCGATGTTCGTTTTATAGATCTTAGCGGAATTCTGCAGCGCCGACAGCTCCTCGTCGGTCAGATCCAGCTCCAGAATCTCCTCGACGCCCCCGGCTCCTAACACGGCCGGACAGCCAATGTAGATTCCGTCGATGCCGTATTGGCCCGTCAGGTAGACCGAACAGGGCAGCAGGCGCCGAGCGTCTTTCAAAACCGATTCCACCATGATCGCCGTTGCGGCGGCGGGCGCGTAATAGGCACTGCCCGTCTTGAGCAACTTCACGATTTCCCCGCCCCCCTTGCGCGTCCGCTCCACGATCTCGTCGATCCGCGCCCGGGGGATCAATTCCGTGACCGGAACGCCACAGACCGTCGTGTAGCGCGGCAGGGGAACCATACTGTCCCCATGGCCACCCATCACCATCGCCGCAATCTCTCGAACGGAAACCTTCAATTCCATCGCCAGAAAGGCGGCAAACCGCGACCGGTCGAGAATCCCCGCCTGGCCGAACACCTTGGCAGAAGGATGCGAACTGAGTTTGAAGGCATGATACGTCATGACGTCGATGGGATTGGTCACCATCAGGATCATCGCATCCGGCGAATGCTTCAGAGCCTCGGTCATACAGGCGCCGACAATCTCAGCATTCTTGTGAAGCAAGTCTTCCCGGCTCATGCCCGGTTTCCGGGCCAACCCGGCCGTCATGACCAGGATGTCGCTACCGGCCGTGTCCGCGTAATCATTTGTTCCCGTCACTCGCCCGTCGAATCCCAGCGGCAGCCCGGCCTCCGTGAGATCCAAGGCTTTTCCCTGAGGCATCCCTTCGACAATGTCCATTAGCACAACGTCGGCCAGGTTCATCATGGCCAGGTACTGGGCGCACGTCGCCCCCACATTGCCTGCTCCGATCACCGTGACTTTGTTCTTCATCGTTTTCCAACCTCCTGGCGGTCATTCACTTCTCCGGCGCATCCTTCGCTCGGCCGGTTTAGCGCTTTTCACTTACCCCATTTGGTCTATGATTGCCCCGCCGAACTCACTGCACTTCAGCAGAGTCGCTCCTTCCATTTGCCGCTCCAAGTCATAGGTGACCGTCTTTGCTTGAATCGCCTTTTCCAGGCCCCGAACGATGCGGTCCGCCGCGTCCTGCCAGCCCAGGTATTCCAGCATCATCACACCCGAAAGAATCAGGGAGCTGGGATTGACCTTGTCCAGACCGGTGTACTTGGGAGCCGTTCCGTGCGTCGCTTCGAACAAAGCGACCTCATCGCCGATATTCGCGCCGGGAGCCAAGCCCAATCCTCCAACCTGGGCCGCACAGGCGTCCGAGAGGTAGTCGCCGTTGAGATTCGGCGTCGCTAACACGTCATATTCAGACGGTCGCAAAAGCACCTGCTGAAAAGTCTGATCGGCGATGCGGTCCTTGATCAGGATCTTGCCTTCCGGCATTTTCCCGTCGTATTGATTCCACAGCTCGGCCTCACTGATCAGCTCGTCCCGAAATTCTTCGCGCGCCACTTCATAACCCCAGTCCCGGAAAGCCCCTTCGGTAAACTTCATGATGTTGCCCTTATGAACCAGGGTCACCGTGGGCAGCCTGCGCTGGATGGCGTGTTGAATGGCTTTTCGAATCAGCCGTTTCGAACCGGTGACGCTGATCGGCTTGATCCCGATCCCACTGTCGGAGCGGATTTCTCTTCCGGCCGCTTTTGAAATGAATTCGATAACCTTGGCCGCTTCGGACGTGCCCTGTTCGAACTCGATCCCGGCGTACACGTCCTCGGTATTTTCCCGGAAAATAATGACGTTCAGCTCTTCCGGGCGCTTGACGGGACAGGGCACTCCGGTGAACCATCTTACGGGACGAACGCAGGCGTAGAGATCCAACTTCTGACGAAGCCCCACGTTCAGTGAGCGAAAGCGCGGCGTCACCCACTGCGAACCACACTTGACGCACTTCTCCGGGCGCGGGGCGTCCGCCGTTCCCTGCTCCTGGGCGCAAACCAGGCATACATAGGGCAGTCCCCCGACCGGCGTCGTCAAGGGGCCCTTAATCGCCACCTTGTAGTAGCGAATCGCCTGGAGCGTGTCCTCCGGCAGCACGTTGTCGTCGCCGTACGTTTTCAGTGCCGACAGTCCGGCATGAATCCGATACCAGACGATTTTCTTCTGGCCCTGATAAGCCTTCTCCACCGAGGCGTCCAAGACCCGTTGGGTGGCCCTCCAGATATCGGGCCCGGTGCCGTCCCCTTCGATAAAGGGAAGAATTGGATCGTCAGGGACTTTCAGCGTTCCCTTGTCCGCCTCAATGCGTGTGCCCTCGGTTGGCATCTTTAGTTTTTCAAACATGCTTCGCCCTCCGTAGATGATTTCAAATCCGAGCTAAGACAAAGTATAAAGTGGCCTAAAAATACACGGCAACTATTTGATATAAATAGCTTTAGTCCTGGCTTCTTTACATTCTGGTTAAGAATAATTTTCCCCATCACCAGCAACAAATTCAATTTCCGGATCATAGGAGAAACAGGGGGCAAGTGCAAGCGAAAATACGAACAAAACTAGGTTTACCGATACCGTCCATAGATCGACGGGCATCGGACACACCTCGCTTTGCACTGGGGCACACCGAGGAACCTTCCGGTTCTCGGACTCAACCCAACTCAGATCGTCGCCAAGGCTTGTTCGAGATCCTCCAGCAGTCGATCCACCGGCTCGATGCCGGCCGAAAGGCGGACGGTATTGAGGTTGACGCCAAAGCCGGTCCGCCGCTCGGGCGGCAGATAGAGCATCGTCGTCAGATAGGGAATGCAAATCAGGGATTCGGTTGCGCCCAGGCTGACCGCGTGATAGATCACCTTGAGCGAGTCGATAAACGCCTTGGCGTGCCCTTGCTCCTTGCCCACGTCAAAGGCCATCAGGCCGCCAAAGCCGTCTCGCATTTGTCGGGCGGCCACCGCATAACCGGGATGGCTCTTCAGGCCCGGATAAGAAAGCCGGGAAATCAACGGATGCCGGCTCAAGAACTCCGCCATGGCCATCGCGTTGGCGGCCATCTTCTCAGCGCGCAGGTCAAGCGTCTTCAGCCCTCGATCCAACACAAACGCGGAATAAGGATCGAGCGTGGTGCCAATGGCCTGCCGGGTGAACCAAAGCAAGTTATAATGTTCTTTCGAGCCGGCAATCGCCCCGGCCATCACGTCGTTGTGTCCGCCGAGCCCCTTGGTCGCACTGTGCACAACCAGATCGGCCCCCAGCTCCAAGGGCCGTTGATGGTAGGGCGTGGCAAAGGTGTTGTCGACCACGAGAAGCGCTCCCGATTGGTCCGCCGCCTCGCGCATCAGCTCGATATCGATCACCTTGCACAGCGGATTCGTCGGCGTCTCCAGAAAGATCATCCGCGTCTGGGGCCGCACGAGATCCGCCACCTTATCCGCATCATCGGCGTTCAGCCAAGTGACCTCCACGCCCATCTTTTCCAAAATGAGCGAGACCTTGTAATTCGCGCCGTAGACGTCGTGAAAGATAATCAGGTTATCGCCCGCCTTGAGATAAGTCAGATAAATCATCGTACAGGCGGCCATGCCCGTCGTGCAGATAATGCAGTCCTCGGCGCCCTCCATGCGCGCCACTTTCTTCTCCACCTGGCGCACCGTCGGATTGTCGTCCCGGTGATAGGTGTAGCCGTCTATCTCGCCATCGGTGATCTGCCGCAAGACTTCAAACGAGGAGTACTCGTAATTGACGGCGTTCACAATCGGCGTCACCATCGGTTTGTTGCCGTAAGGCGTTAAAGGATCGCGTGTCATGGTTTTCAATCTCCTGATCAGTTCGGGTCCGATACCTCAAGCGTACAATTCCCGGAAAGCCGGTCAACGCAGGGCGAACTCGTACCCTCTTCTCAGCGAGAATAGCATAGCCGCCCCCGGCGGGCAACGCCATCCCCAGCAAGACTGCTGCAAATGGTCGCAATCAATCGGTATAACTTCAAAATCAATTCACAACAAGAACTGATCTTACGCTTGACCATTGAGAGACATTTCCACAAGGCATACCAAAAATCTTTATACGCTCTAAATTCTAAACTTAGCATCCCATTCCTTATGTTATTTCGATAGTCGTTAAGGCCTATTTTTCTCCCCTTGACCTGGATCAAGGACGACGTCCCCAGCCCTTGGGTATTCTGCCTGTTGTACTGACGATCGTAAAAGGGAGAACGAACTCAGATGGTCAAACGAAACATGATTACTATCGATGAGGAGAAATGCACCGGCTGTGGCCAGTGCGTCGACGCCTGTATGGAAGGAGCGCTATCGCTCGTCGATGGGAAGGCGAAGCTGGTACGCGAGGATTACTGCGACGGGCTTGGCGCCTGTGTTGGCGAGTGTCCGGCGGGTGCGCTGAAGGTGATTGAGAAGGAGTGTTCCCCTTCAAGCCACTCGTCGGCAAGCAAGGGCGCTGAATCCGAACCCGCCTCGGGCGGCTGCCCGGGCGCAATGATGCTTCAACTCCAGCCGAATGCCCCTGCCTCAACAAGCGAGGGAGAGACGTCCTCGGCGCTCGGTCACTGGCCGATCCAGCTGCATCTGATCCGCCCCGACGCGCCGCATTATCGCGGCGCCGAGATTCTGATCGCCGCCACCTGTAGTGCATTCGCCTGCGGGAATTTTCACTCCAATCTGTTGTCCGGCAAGAGCCTGATCATCGCCTGTCCCAAGCTCGACAATCCCGCCGGCTATCGTGAGAAACTCGCCGCGCTGTTTCAGGTCGCCCGGCCGAAGCGCGTGACCGTGGCGCGCATGGTGGTTCCCTGCTGCCGGGGCCTGGTGCAACTGATTGTCGAAGCCCGCGAAGCGGCACAGGCGCAAACGCCGGTGCAGGAAATCGTTCTCGGCCTTCAAGGGGAGATTCAAAGCGAAACTGAATGGGAATCCGTAGCGGTTTAGCGCCGCAGTGCTCGAACCATCAGGTCGACCGCCACCGGCGCGAGACCGGCGACAAGAACAATCGTCCAACCCCGCCCGTCGATGGGCGTTGTGTGAAGAACTCGGGCCGCCGAAGGGATATAGACCACGGCCAACAGAATCGCCGTACACAGCACAAACGCTCCCCACACATAGGGATTGCGCGTAACTTCATTGTTAAACAGATTGGAGTTTCTTCCTCGAAGGTTAATCACGTGAAAGAGCTGGCTGAACGCCAAGGTAAGGAAGCAGACCGTAATCGACTCCTCAAGATTCATACCCAGCGCGTAGTGCGCAAGACTAAAAGCCCCGAGCGTACAAAGCCCGATAAGGACGCCATAGAACGTGATCCACCCCCACAGCCGGCGGCTGAGCACCGACTCGCCCCGAGGCCGGGGCGGCTGTTGCATCACTCGCCCGCTGCCTTCCCCAACGCCCAACGCCAGGGCCGGAAAGACGTCGGTGACCAAATTGAGCAGGAGAATTTGCAGCGGAAGAATCGGCAGTGGCGTATTGATCAGCGAGGCCAGGAAGATCAAAAGCACTTCGGCGATGTTGCACGAGAGCAGGTAGACCACGAACTTTCGGATGTTGCCGAAGATCACCCGCCCTTCCTGGATCGCATGTACAATGGTCTTGAACGAATCGTCCTTGAGCACGACGTGCGCGGCCTGGCAAGCCACCTGCGTGCCTCGACGACCCATCGCGATACCAATATCCGCCTTCTTCAGCGCCGGGGCGTCATTGACTCCATCGCCCGTCATGGCAACGATTGAATTATTCTCCTGGTGCAGCGCGATCAGGTCGAGCTTCTGCCGGGGATTGACCCGGGCGAATACCGACGTGGCGCGCATCCGCGCCTTATCCTCATCGGTCATTTCAGCAAAGGGCATGAGGTCCCTGCCATGAACCACTGAAGCGCCCTCTTCCTCGACAATCCCCACTTGAGCGCCGATGTGGAGCGCCGTCGGGGCCTGATCGCCCGTGACCATCACCACTCGAATCCCGGCTTGATGACAGCGCCCGATGGTCGCTCGAATATCAGAGCGCGGCGGGTCCACCATCCCGAGAAGACCGACTAACTCCAAATCGTCATAAGGATCTTCATCGAGGCTTTGAACTTGTTTTCGTGCCAATGCAAGCACGCGATAGCCTTTGCCGGCGAGCCGTTCGTTGCGCTGCCCCCACTCGGCGCGCAACGCTTCTGTCAAAGGACGCCGCCCTTGCGCGCCCGCTTCGGACTGACAAGTCTCGAAGATCGCTTCGGGCGCTCCCTTGACCGCCACATAGAAACCGTCCTCCTGCCGGTGATAGGTCGCCATGCGCTTGGATTCTGAATCGAAAGCGTCTTCTTTGACTTCGGGCATTCGCTCGACGAGCGCTCTGCGCTGGATGCCCGCTTCCTGCCCGGCAATCAGAAGGGCGATCTCCAGAGGATCGCCCACTGAAGCGGTCTGGCCACCGCCACCCGGATCGATCGATGCGTTGTTGCACAACACGCTGATTTTCATCGCCTCAGCCGCCGGAGACCGCTCTTCCCACTCCACCGGCTGCCCGCTATCAGTCACCCAACGGCCCTCGCGGCGCTCGACCGAGCCGCCTGAGAGGTCCAGCCGCGTGACTGTCATCTTGTTTTCCGTCAGCGTGCCGGTTTTATCCGTGCAAATGATGTCCGTGCTGCCGAGGGTTTCGACCGAGGCCAGTCGTCGAACGAGCGCCTGCCGCCGCGCCATGCGGAGCATCCCCCGTGACAGCGCAATCGTCGCGACAATCGGAAGCCCCTCCGGAATCGAAGCCACGGCCAAGGCGATCGCGGTCTCCAGCATCAGGAACATCTCTTTGCCCCGCAGCACGCCGAGCCCCCACACGATCCCGGTGATGACCAGGACAATCCAAACGAGGCGGTGGCCCAAGGCGTTGAGGTTCTTCTCCAGCGGCGTGGTCTGTTCCTCGGCCTCCTCCACGAGCGAGGA
>Ga0272442_10011289_pt1 | contig 10905 bp, 6 predicted proteins | sample SSMForm2O_FD_200262 | JGI IMG/M metagenome (GOLD analysis project Ga0272442, IMG submission 200262) | Marine sediment archaeal communities from Little Sippewissett salt marsh, Falmouth, MA, United States - SSM-Form-2O | ecosystem: Environmental > Aquatic > Marine > Wetlands > Sediment ... | reverse complement strand
GAATTCGAGCCATACCTTGTCACCTTCGACATCGACCTGCTTGGCTTCAATGGCATAGCCCTCACCGAGGTCGAGGAGTTCTCCGGTTCTCAGGGTGTACTTCTCGTCGTCGTCAAGGATAAGCTTAGCAAGCTTGTCAGGGCTGGTTGCTTCGAGCGGAGTGTAAGCCTCTGCAAGGAAGCCCATTACGGGGTAAGTTTCCTCATCATCGAAGCCATCAGCAAATTCGAAGGCTACATCCTGGATGGAAGTGGTATAGACGAGTTCGTTGTCATCAATCTCCACGGTGGTGGAGTCTGCGGTACCGTTAACAGTCAGTGTTTCGGTGCCTACATCGTCGTCAATGTCATAGTAGAAGCCGGCAAAGGAGGTAGCATCCCATTCCCAGGTGCTGGTTCCGTTATTGTCAACAACGGTACCTCTGATCTCATAGGTACCGGGTTCGGTGTACTCCTTGAACACATAGAACCTGAATACGTCATCGCCGGTGTCAGCGACAAGGATGGACATTCCTTCGCCGATATCTTCGGTGTCGTCCCTGGTCAGGGAGATGTCGTCAGGGTTGGTGAGCTCGAGGGAGTTTGAGCCAATGGTGGTGACTTCAAGTTCGCCGAATTCATCGTCGCTTTCGATGGTGAAGGCGTTCTCGTAGTCAATGAGCCAGAGACCTTCGATCTGGGCAATGCTGTCGACTGCACCCTGGAAGACCTGGTTTACGTGCACTCTAAGGACAATAACATCGTCTTCGTCCTCAATGTCGTCAAGCTCAACGACCCAGTCGTTGCCACCGGTAGCAACATCAATGATTTCGTCATCGATGAATTCTCCGTCCTTGGTGAATTCGAGCCATACCTTGTCACCTTCGACATCGACCTGCTTGGCTTCAATGGCATAGCCATCACCGAGGTCGAGGAGTTCTCCGGTTCTCAGGGTGTACTTCTCGTCGTCATCAAGGATCAGCTTGGCAAGCTTGTCAGGGCTGGTTGCATCGAGAGGGATGTAAGGTTCTGCAAAGAAACCGAGCACAGGGTACTGGGTGACGTTCTCGAAACCATCATCAAACTCGAAATCGACTTCTGTGATCTCAGTGAGATAGATGAGCTTGTCCTCAGCAATCGTATTTTCATCACTGGTAGTGCCGGTAATAGAGAGGGATTCGGTAAATGTGCCCTCATCGAGGTCATAGTAGAATGCTGCAAAGTTTTCAGCGTCCATGGTGACACCATCAGGATAATTTGTGGAATCAGCAAGGATGCCTGAAAGGCTTGTTCCGTTGAACACTGGGCCACGGACCTCAACGGTGTCTGCTGCACTTGCACAAGATGCGAATACAGCTAAGACCATGAGGGCAGCCAGTGTTACTGCTGCAAATCTCTTCATTTGTTGTTTCCTCCGTATTTGTTAAAATATTTTCGTGTGTAAGAAGGAGTGTTGGGATTTAACACTTTTAAGGGTTTCACCGGTCTTCACCAAATTAGACGGATGGGAATTCGTCTATTGACGAAGAGGAGTTTTTACCCTCCTTATCCCTTCAAATTGGATTACAAGTGTTCTATAAAATAATTGCCTTATTAAATCTTTTGTGGTCAATTTATGGGAAATTAAACAGGAAAAGCGCAAAACAACGATACAAATGACGGTAAATGTCGAAAGGACCGGAAGAGCATAATCTCAGGGGGTAAACATACAGATTAAATTCGAAATACTTATAAAATACTATTGAAAAAAGATTGTATGATGGAGGGGATGGGATCAAAAGAATTTGAGGACATACTCGTTTTTAAGATTTGCATGCTGTGAAGATCCTATGCTTCGGATGGGCAAAACCGGACTTGGAAAGATGGATCTGCTGTGGAAAATGGGAACTGCAGAGTGCACTCTATAATTACACCGGGAAGGCAGGAGTTCAATAAATCCGGATATAAAGACAGCCCCGGAAAGCAAAGGAATGCCGCATATGTATAACGTAGTGTGCCATATGTGAGTGTGTCTCTTTGCGTATTAGATCCCATATCCTTTGTGTATTGTAACTCATATCTTCTTTGTATATTATGCCCATGTCATCATTTATGTCCCTTACAATTACTGCATATCTTAGAGAAATCGGGCCCTAACGCCCGAACTATCGGGATGCAACAGAGATAAACGGTTAAGTATACGGGATATAAACTGAAATCAAAGTATACTGAATTTGCTTTATAGCATAAATTGAACAAAAAGAAAAACGGCAGGGGAAGGGGACCAAATTCAGGTAATAAAAATATGAAATGTATCAAATACATTTATTTACACTGTCTGCGAGCGGAAGTATTGACATTAAAATTTCGGAAATTGTCGAATTAAGGCGGTTATATGGGAGCTCGAAGAACATCGTAAAAAAATCGGCAAACATGAGAATTGATGAACTCAGGGCAAGATGAGAAGATAAATATAATATCACCGTAATAATAAAGCAAGAAGAACTACACCAGGGTGTAGTTGAGCCCATAAGCAAAAAGTGCAGCAAGCTAATGTTCATATATACAAAAATGCTATTAATAGCACATTTCGAATAGCTCTGAATTCATAACCAAGTTAAAAACACATGAGGGGACCCAGCTTTGGAACGTAACGAGATCATAGAAGATGTCCAGTGCAAGATAAAAGCCATGAAAGGTGTAGAGGACACGTATATTATTACGGAAGAGGACAGGGAGAAGATTCTCGCGCTTGAAAAGGAAGCCGAAGGAGCAGTCCTGATGGGCCTCGGGATAGGAGACAACCAGGGAATAAAGGAGGTCTTCAAGCGCCAGGTGATTATCGCTTTCACAACCAATATGGACTATGTATGGCCGGAAGGCCCCAACGTTGTGCTTATGCAGTACGGGGAAAAAGTCGGAGAAGACGTTTACGACCCGGAAAAGCTTGAAGAATGCAAAAAATGTAAGGATATGATGGTCATGGGGAACCTCGTGCTCTACAGGAATGCAGTCCCCAAGCCAAAAGAAGCAAAGAAAGAACCCCTTACCGTGGTCCTCCCACCCCAGAAGTGCCCGGAAGTCGAGGACGCCTGCAGTGCGACCAACGTTGTACTCGCATCGCCTTCCACACCTACGGATGAATACATAAGAAAGCAGATGGACCTTCAGACAGGTAAAGGGCAGGGAACCTTCATAATAGGGTTCGATTTCTGTTAAACAGCCGGAATTGCCGGCCCCTTTTCAGAAAACAAATAACTGTGTATTCATGCAGATAATTTACTGAGCATATAACCGGATCCCAATTTTGAACATACAATTGGATCTCAGTTATACTTTTACAGGGTTAGACCTTCATTCAGGGAGGACAAAACCCAACTTTTTTGAAAAACGATATAGCTGTTTGCAGCATGTGCCAGAATTAGCAGCCAGCCCCAGGCCAGCAAAACCTTAAGTCAACAAAGCCTTAAGCCGGGAACCTGAATACATGGCATAAAAGTATTAAGGGTATAATCGGAATAACCGGAGAAGAAGAAGAAGAAAAACCTCCAAAAACCCTTCAAACTAACATTCCAAACCAATTCATCAAATTAACTATTCAAATTAACTATTCAAATTAACTATTCAAATTAACTATTCAAATTAACTATTCAAAAGAGTCACCCCCTGAAAAGGCAATTACCGAAAAAGGAGTGAACCGGGAATCCCGGAGACCGGAAAGATGGAAGCGGAAATAAAAAAGGATGATTTTAACAGAGCCTGCCGGGAAGTCCTTGAGATGGTGCTGGCAGGCAGGATCGAAGACGAAGAGCAGTTGAACAGGGCAAAGAAAGACGTTAGCAAACGCTATCACCTGTCAAGCCTACCCCGGAACGGGGATATAATAATGCAGGGAACGCCGGAAGAGCAGGCAGTGATAAAGGGATTTTTAAGGCGAAAGCCCGTGAGGACCATATCAGGGGTTGCGGTGATTGCGGTGATGACTTCTCCTGCTCCCTGCCCGCACGGAGTCTGCCTGCCCTGCCCGGGAGGGCCAAAGTCGGCATTCAATTCCCCCCAGAGTTATATGGGCAGGGAACCCGCCGCCATGAGGGCTATACAGCATGGGTTTGACCCTTACATGCAGGTACATTCAAGGCTTACCCAGCTTAAGGAAATAGGGCACGACGTTGAGAAAGTAGAACTGATCGTTATGGGGGGCACGATTTCGGCACGCAGCCTCGACTACCAGGAATGGTTCACAAAACGCTGCCTGGAAGCCATGAACGATTTTACGGGAACGGAATGGAGGGAAAAAGCACTTTCCGTCGGAAAGGCTCTCCCCTACATCCCACTCGAGGAAGTACAGAAGGCAAATGAAACGGCGTCAATCCGGAACGTGGGGATTACTTTCGAAACCCGCCCTGACTGGGCAAGGGAAGAACATGTTGACGAGTTCCTCAAGCTGGGCGGAACGAAAGTTGAGATAGGAGTCCAGAGCGTATACGATTTCGTGCTCACCCGCATGCAGCGAGGGCACGGAGTTGCGGAGATCGTAGAAGCAAACCGGATATTGAGGGACAGTGCCTTCAAGGTCGGCTTCCACATGATGCCTCACCTGCCCGGGATGAATACGGAGAGGGATCTGAAAGAGTTTAAAACACTCTTTGAAGACCCGCGCTTCATGCCGGATTACCTGAAGATCTATCCCACCCTTGTGACCGAAGGAACGCCCCTGTACAGGCTCTGGGAAGCAGGGGAATATGAGGCACTTTCCGATGAGGAGGCGGTAGAACTGATCGCAGACATAAAGGCAGTCCTCCCCAAATGGGTCAGGCTTCAGCGCATCCAGCGCGATATCCCCGCCCACCAGATTTTTGCAGGAGTCAGGAAGAGCAACATCCGACAGCTTGCAGGAGAAAGGCTGAAAGAAAAAGGCGGTAAATGCCGCTGCATCCGCTGCAGGGAAGTCGGGCACAACATCCTGAAAGGAAGGCAGGTACACGAAAAAGACACCGAGCTCACAGTTGAAACCTATGAAGCCTGCGCAGGCAAGGAGCACTTCATAGCCTTCGAAGACCTGGAAGCCGATGTGCTGATAGGTTTTACTCGCCTGCGTTTCCCGGCATCACCCCACCGCCCGGAACTGGAGGACGCCGCCCTTATCCGGGAACTGCACGTCTATGGTTCAATGGTACCCGTGGGAAGAGGGGCAAAAGGGACCGACTGGCAGCACAGGGGATACGGAAAAGAACTCCTCGAACATGCCGAAGAAATAGCACATGAAGCAGGGTACCGTAAGCTGTCCATCATTAGCGGGATAGGAGCCAGGGAATATTACCGGAAATTCGGCTATATCCTTGACGGCGTGTATATGTCAAAAAACCTTGAAACCTGAAACAGTCCGGAGGAATCCGGGCTCCGGACTTTTACTTCAAAGACTTCTGGAGATTTCACCTTCATGTTTTCAATATATAGTTCTACTTACTGGACTACATTTTTCTTATTTCTTCTTCAAAATTCTACCAAAAAATTAATTAAGTAATTTTTATAACTATAAATTGTTATTTAACTTGTAGAAGATTAGAAACATCACATAAATGAAAAATAAATTTCCTCTCAAAGGTCCGAATAATTAAAAAATCAACATCTATGGAAGGAAATAGCTGGAAAGAATGAGAGGAAATGCAGCTCTACTTACTGAAAAATATTTCAAATATATAAGAGTTGCTAAAAATAAGTGATGTAAAAATATAAATAGTACTTTGTAAATAAAGTAAGCCAACATATTAATAATATTGTTATAACAAAAAAAAAATCTGCACCAGTGTACAAGGCTGGTTATTGCAGACACAGAAACCCGAAAAACGAGTTAAAAAACGATCTGAAAAAAGAACTCGAAACCCGGGTAAAGTTGCCGAAAGCTCCGGAAAATATGATAAGCCAACATTCAAAGAACAAAGGCGCCAAAAAGGGCAAGAAGCGGCTTTATCAGAAACAGACTGTAAATACGAGAGAATTCCCCGTCCCGAGACGTTACAACTGCGTTCTTTAATAGAAGGCACTACAGAAAAATCTTAAATAGTATGGTATGATATGGTATACATACTTTCACCAATTATATAAAATAATTATAAAGTTTATGGGAATTCCCGTATAAAAAACCCAGAAGTCCTGGCCCGGAAAAAAGCCACAAATCCCAGGAAATGAGACGTGCAAATGACGATCTGAAGATTGGGTGCTCCGGTTTAGAACTTTATAAATCCAAAAAAAGAAAAGATGGAAAGAGGCCTTGAGACTTCAAAACCCTAAAACGAACGTCTAAAAAACCTAAAATCCAGAATTTCTGGCCTCAAAATATGTACATAAATTTTTGGAATTCTTACTTCAAAAACTCGAAACCCTATTAGACCTGAAAACCCAAAACCGGTCTATGAAGCCCCAAAATTCCAAAAAATTCTAGAAAGGATATTAAAACCCATAATGTCCTTTAAAACCTAAAAACCCAGAACAAAAAATGGAGCTATGAACCCCTATAGCTCAAAAAAGTTAGAAACCCTAAAAATTCTAAAACTCCCTAAAATCCCTAAACCCTAAAACCCAAAAATCGAATAAACCCAAAAAACAGGAAAACCTGGAAAGAACGGTGATAAAAATGAAGATTAGAGTTGTAAGTTCAAAAGAAGAAATTGACACATTAAAAAACGATGAAGAAATTGTCCACCTCGCATTCAGACCGTCCAACAAGGACATATTCAAACTTATCATGAAGTGTCCTGAAATAAAAGCGATCCACATACCCAGCTCTTACAAGAGAACAATCTCCAGCTCAGCACAGATGTACCTCTCAATGCAGGGCATTTCATTATTAGAGGGGGATGTATGGGGCCACAGGAAAGACATCAACGAATACTCCGAAGTTTCCCAGCACGTCTTTGACCGCATCAGTGAGCTCAAAGAAGAAGGACTTTCCGATGAAGAAACCATCGAAAGGCTTGTCAGGGAAACCAGGCTCAGCCCGGACTTCGTAACCTTCATCATGTCAAACTGAATGCAAGGTAAAAGTTAACTTCCGAAATTAAAATTAAGCCGGTTATCTACAACCGGCAATCTATTTCTCTTTTCAAACGTTACTTCCGATTGGTGACTTCCAACAGGTTATGGTTTCTCAGTATGAATACCTGAGTCTCAAGCCAAGTATAAATACCGATCATTAATACCGAATAAAAATACTAAACTTAGATACTGAGTATAAATGCCGAATTCAAACCCCAATCTTTGATTTTGCATTTAAATTACAGTTCAAAACTTACTTTTTAAAATTCCGGTTTCAAAATTTGAATGTTCGGCCTGAATCCAGAATCGAATTACTAAAAACGGAATATTTGGAAACAAAATAGTTAGAACCGGGATAGTTATCGATAATTCCTGAGGGACACATTACTGAAAAATTCAGAGAGGAGTTTGCCTGCCAATGAATATGGAAGAGATTAAGAAAAATCCAATGTACAATTACCTCCTTCTCCTTGCAATTTTCTCGGCAATAGGCCTTCAGGGATGGCGAACCATTTTTAATAATTTTGCAGTTGATGTAGTTGGGATCAACGGCTACCAGGTAGGAGTAATCCAGTCTGTCCGGGAGATTCCCGGGTTTTTGACTTTTCTTGTAACGTACGTGCTTCTTGTGATAAAGGAACACAGGTTATCGGCCATTTCGGTTTCATGCCTGGGGGTGGGAATATTTATGACAGGCATTTTTCCTTCATACCAGGGGCTCATATTCACAACATTCGTAATGTCTGTCGGCTTCCATTATTTTGAAACTACCAGCAATTCCCTTTCACTTCAATATTTTACAATGAATCAGACCCCGCTGGTAATGGGAAAACTAAGGAGTTACAAGGCTGTAGCAAATATCGCTGTCGGGGCAACAATCTGGTTACTTGCAAACTACCTTGTAATTAAAGAAAACCTCATGCTTCTGGGGCTTCTTGTGGTTGCGGGTGGAGTTTACGCATCCTCAATAGACCCTGCAAAAAAAGCCACAACTCCCCAGGAAAAGAAGCTCGTGCTCAAGCGCAGGTACTGGCTTTTTTACGTACTCAATTTCCTGAGCGGGGCGAGGAGACAGATCTTCGTAGTATTTGCCATTTTTATGCTGGTCACCAAATACGGTTTTGATGTCCAGGACATTACTGTTCTTTTTATAATAAACAACATCATAACTTACCTGCTGACCCCATACATAGGAAAGGGGATAAACATGTTCGGGGAAAGGAAGATGCTCTCGCTTGAGTACTCCTCCATGGTCATTATCTTCCTCAGCTATGCCTTTATTGAAAACGGATGGATCGTCTCATTGCTCTATGTCCTTGACAATATATTCTTCCATTTCGCAATGGGAATTAATACATATTTCCAGAAAACAGCCGATCCCAGGGACATTGCCCCCTCGATGGCCGTTGGTTTCACAATTAACCACATTTCCGCAGTTGTGATACCCTTATTCGGGGGGATGCTCTGGATGCTAAACTGGAAAATTCCCTTTATAATCGGCGCAGTACTTAGCGTGGCATCCCTTCTTTTCGTACAGATGATAAGGATAGAATCTACAGAAGAAAATGAAGCATATAATAGAGTGACCGACAAAGCACGCAATAAAGAAAACAATAGAGTGGATGACAAAGGCAGGAAACTCCCTCATGAAGGCACGGACATACAGGAAGCGGATACCCAGAGTATAAGTAACTCCTGAATAAGTAGCCTCCGGATAAGTAACTCCTGTATAAGTAGCCTCCAGATAAGTAACTCCTGAATAAGTAAAATCTAAGTAGGATAGTACAAAACAAAAAAGGGAATTTTATGACAGAGTTTGAACGCTTACTTGTACGCTCATTTAATGCGTTTATCGAGGAAAATGGCATAAGAGCTATTTCTTACCGGCTTAAGCAGCACAGGTTCACCTCTCAGTTCCTGGATGTACTTGTAGATTCCCTTAACCCGGATTATTACATGGGGATCGAATGCAAGAGCATCTCCGTGGATAAGGGAGCGAATGCTCTTTACTTTTCCCAGCATTTTACCGTGGACAAAAAAGGGGTCCACCAGATCGAGAGGATCTCAGACTACCTGAACAAATCCGGAAGAAAGGGATACCTGGCAGTAGAACTCCGTTTCGGGATGGGAAAAGGCAGGGAAGCCTACATGATCCCCTGGGAAGAGCTGAAAAAGCGTTTCCTGGATGAAAAACTCAAATTCACTGTTCAGGAAATCCGGGAGTTTCCGGAGATAAAAAGGGAAGGTAAAAACTACCGGATCGAACCCCTGGGATGGAAGAGAGAAGAAACCTGAAAAGCCTGCGCTAAAAAAAACACCATAAAGAATTTAACATAGAAACGCGCATCAAAAAGAAAACGGTAAAAAATTAAGCAAAAAGAATGCAGTCGAGAGGAACGATGTCCGAGCAAATGGAAGTACTCCGCAAAAGAGCCGAAAAGTGCGCTGAAGAAATAAAAAAACACAGGGCAGTCCATGTGGTATCCCATATAGACGCCGACGGGCTGACCTCAGCAGGGATAATCTGCACTGCCCTGGACAGGGAAGGATTCGAGTACAGCTCCCGCTTTGTAAAGCAGCTCGATGAAACAGCCCTGGATGAGATTGCTGACGAAAACCACGAACTTGTCGTCTTTACGGACCTGGGCAGCGGGATGTGCGAGCAGATAAAGGCCCGTGGGATCCGGGCCGTTGTCTCGGACCACCACCAGCCCCAGGGAGACCTTGAGTTCCATATGAACCCGCACCTATTCGGGGCAAACGGCTCTTACGAACTTAGCGGCTCGGGAAGTACCTACCTCCTTGCCTCAGCCCTGGGGAAAAACCGCGACTTATCAACCCTTGCAATAGTCGGGGCAATCGGGGACATGCAGCACATGAAAATGGGCCAGCTTGTGGGAATCAACCGGGAAATCCTGGAAGAAGGAGTCGGAGGAGGCTGCCTCAAGTTCATGAAAGACCTGGCTCTTTTCGGAAAACAGACCCGTCCGATCTTCAAGCTGCTCCAGTATTCCTCTGACCCGTATCTCCCCGGGCTTACAGGGGATGAGGAAGCTTGCATCGGCTTTTTGCATGACCTGAATATCCGCTTCAGCCAGGACGAGCGCTGGAGGCGCTGGATCGACCTGGAAGCACCTGAAAAACAGAAAATTGTCTCAGGGCTTATCCAGTACTGCCTGAAAGCCGGGATTCCCTCCTATAAGATCGAAAGGCTTGTTGGGGAAGTATATATCCTCCTGAAAGAGCGGGAAGGCACCGAAATGAGGGATGCTTCCGAATTTTCCACCCTCCTCAACGCCACAGCCCGCTACGACCATGCCGAAATCGGGCTTGCGGTCTGCATGGGAGACAGGGAAGAAGCCTATGAGGAAGCCCGTAAACTGCTTGCGGAACACAGGCAAAACCTTGTGAACGGGCTTGTCTTTGTCAAGGAAAAAGGAGTCACGGAACTTGAAAACATCCAGTACTTCGACGCAGGCTCGGAGATAAAGGAAACAATCGTAGGAATCATTGCCGGAATGAGTTCAACCGTTGTCAGGAACCGGAACCTGCCAATTATTGCTTTTGCAAACACCGAAGGAGGCATCAAGGTTTCGGCAAGGGGAACTCAGGATTTGATCCGGCGAGGGGTTAACCTCTCGGAAGCCATGTCAAAAGTCTCTGCCGAGGTAGGAGGAGCAGGGGGAGGGCACGACATTGCAGCCGGGGCAACGATTCCATACAATTCAAAAGAAGAATTTACCCGAAGACTGGATCATTTTATAGGAGAACAGTTAGGGAAGAGAGCAAATACCAGGTAAAATGTCCCTGATTGCCCTGAAAATCAAAAAATATAGTCCCGGACGTAAATATTTACACTTATGTTATGACCGCGGAAGACACTGAAAGCACGGAATGATTGTGTCTCTATTTC
>Ga0272442_10011288_pt1 | contig 10906 bp, 11 predicted proteins | sample SSMForm2O_FD_200262 | JGI IMG/M metagenome (GOLD analysis project Ga0272442, IMG submission 200262) | Marine sediment archaeal communities from Little Sippewissett salt marsh, Falmouth, MA, United States - SSM-Form-2O | ecosystem: Environmental > Aquatic > Marine > Wetlands > Sediment ... | reverse complement strand
TGGAGTCGCGATCACGAAGCAGGGTCACGCCGCATGAACCATAGATGGATTGGCTGCTGAGGAACATTGGCTTCCTCAACGACTCGGAAACCCAGCGCCTCATAGAACGAGACATTTCCCGGAACCTGCGTCTCGAGGTAGCAGGGGCGAGCTTCCCCATCGGCACGGGCAAGCGTCGGACGAAGAAGGGCTGTTCCGATCCCTTGCCGCTGACGGGCCGGCTCGACGCCAAGTGCCCAGAGGTACCAGTGAGGGTCGGGCATGTGTCTTGCGTGAAGGCCGTCGATAAACGACATTGCTTGGAGAAATCGGAACCGCTCCGGCCGCGGAAAGCGCATGACGGCGAAGGGAAGACCCATCCCCGCCCGGATCATGCGCAGTGTGGTCGTCTTGGTCGCGTTCGGGGCAAGCCAACATGCAGCACCTGCCGCGTCATCTGTCGTTCTGACCTCGCCAAACACGTTGGTGTAGCGAAGCAGCGCCCTCCACATCGGGCGCATCAGCCGCTCTCGCGTTCGGTCATCCGGAAGGACCGCGGTCCACATCGGATCGGTGAGGAACGCCTGCGTCAATGTCTTGGCTGCCTGCCCGAGTTGCCGTCGCTTCAGCGGCTGAATCCGGTGACTTCCACCCTGATCCATCACGATCCCCCCTTGACCGGGCGACAGGGACGATTGCTACTTCGCTGGGTTGGGATGGTCCCTACTGCCTCCCGAAGCTTCGCAACCGATGATACGGCCTGCTTCCCGCAGACGTCTCGCCGCTTCTCGAATCGTATCCGTTGGTGCGGTCACAGACCAACGAAGGTATGAGTCGCATGACTCGCCGAAGAAGGTTCCGGGAGCTAGGGCGATTCCCGTTCGACGAAGGAGTTCGATTGCGACCCGTTCCGAAGAGCAGCCTTCAGGGATTCCGGTCCACAGGTACGGACCGGCTGCAGGAAGACGTACATCGAGCCCCGTTTGCGCCAGCGCACCGACGAGAATCTCCAGGCGCTTCCGATAGGTGCCGTTCCGGTGAGCGATCCATGCCGCGTCTGTGGAGAGCGCTGCTGTCGCCGCCAATAGCAGCGGAGCGACCATCCCCGAGTCGGTGTTCGTTTTCAGTTGGCTGAGAGCCTCCAACGCAGCGCGATTTCCCACGGCCATTCCCATGCGGAACCCCGCCATGTTGTAGGTTTTCGAGAACGAGTTGAACTCGACAGCCACATCGAAAGCGCCGGTCGCTTCGAGAACGCTCGGAGGGCGCGTCTGTCCGTAGAACACCTCGGTGTAGGGAGCATCATGACACACGAGAATCCCGTGTTTGCGAGAGAAGGCCACGACTTCGTCGAAGAAATCCCTGGTTGCGGTTGCACCGGTTGGGTTGCTGGGGTAGTTCAGCCACAGGAGACGGGTCTGCCGGGCGATCCGGTTCGGAATCCCCGCCAGATCAGGCAGGTAACCCAGATCTGCGGAGAGCGGAACCGGAACAACGTTGGCTCCTGCAAGCCGTGCGCCGATGCGGTACGGCGTGTAACCCGGTTCGGGTACGAGAACGACGTCCCCCGGATCGACTGTTGCAAGCGAGAAGTGAATGATGCCCTCTTTCGAGCCGAGGAGGGGAACGACCTCGACCTCGGCGTCCAACAAGACTCGAAATCGGCGCTCGTAGTAGTTGGCGATGGCCTGTCGCAGTGGCGCCTCCTGTTCACGAGACGAATACCCTTGCCCGGAACCGCGTTCGGAACGGGCTAAAGCTTGCGTCACTGCATCAGGCGGCTCTAGGTCGGGGCTCCCGACATCCAAATGGATGATCTCTTCGTACTGCGTCGAAACCCCTTGGCAGCGGCTCTTCCATTGCCCGAATGGGTAGGCGGGCACCGAGTTCAATCGTGCTGCCCGGACGGCATGCTTAGCGGACTTCGTGTGGTCAGACATCCGAGTTGAGAAGAGCAAGAAGCGCTGTCAGCCCGAGGGAATAGCTCCGGGCTCCAATCCCCATGACGACCCCATCGCAGCAACTGGCTGTGACCAAGGTTCGGCGGAACTCCTCGCGTGCAAGCACGTTGGTCAGGTGAACTTCGACCGCCGGACCCCGAACCGCGGACAGGGCATCGCGGAGAGCAATGCTCGTGTGTGAGTATGCGGCCGGATTGATGAGAACGCCGTCCGCCCAACCGGCGTTCTCGTAGAGCGTGTCAATCAGGGTCCCCTCACAGTTGGATTGGACGATGCGAAGCTCAACACACAGTGTCTTGGCTTGAAGCCGTAGTTCCGCATCGATTTCCGCAAGGGTCGTGCTTCCGTAGATTCCCGGCTCGCGGTTTCCGAGAGCGTTGAGATTCGGACCGTGCAAAACGAGAACATGTCCTCTGGTTTGTGTGATGTCGTGGTTCTTCGGCATCAATCCTCCTTTGCTCCGAGGGTTAACAGCGTTTCGCGAACGGTGCACAAAGGGACCTCCGCCGTGTCAACCGTTCCGATCGATCGAGGTAGGACCCACTGGAGCCGCCCGTGTTCACGCTTCTTGTCGGTGTTCATGGCCTCGAGCAGGGCATCGACCGAATAGGGAGGGCAGCGAATGGGAAGCTGCAACTGGTCGAGCGCTGCCGTGACGCACTCGACGACGGACTTGGACGCCATCCCTTGGGATACGGCGATGTGCGTCGCTGCAACCAATCCGATCGCGACCGCCTCGCCGTGGCGGATCCGGTAGGAACTGACCGCCTCAATCGCGTGCCCTACGGTGTGCCCGAGGTTCAGGAAGATCCGCCGGCCGCGCTCGCGGGGATCTTCCTCGACCAGCTGGATCTTCACGGATTGAGCTTGGGCGATCATCTCGACGCCGACGTCTCCCGTCCAATCCGATCTTGTCAGAGTCTCCGAGGCCAGGGCGTCGAACAGATCCGGTGCAGAGACGATGCCGTGCTTCAGGGCTTCGGCGATCCCCGAACGCAGTTCCGCTTCGGCCAGTGTTCCCAGAGTCTCGACGTCGGCGATGACCATGGATGGATCGAAGAAAGCTCCCACGAGGTTCTTGCCTTGAGGAAGGTCGACACCGGTTTTCCCGCCGAGACTTGCGTCGATCATCGCGATCAGTGTCGTCGGCATCTGGACAAACCAACGAACGCCTCGGTTGAAGGTTGCGGCTGCGAATCCTGTCAGATCGCCTGTGACACCTCCCCCGAGGGCGATCACTGCACTTGATCGATCCAACCCTGCCGAAACGAATTGCATGTAGAGATCGCGAACGGTGGCGAGCGTCTTTGCCGTCTCGCCGTTGGGGATCATGCAAGCGTGGGGGCGGAACCCCGCATCGGACAAACTCTCGAGCACATCATCTGCGTACAGGTCGCCGACCGTCGGGTTCGTCACCACGCCTACGGGTACCGATGAAGCTCCCGTAGCAGAGCGCAGGAGATCGCCGATTCTGTGTCTCAAACCGATCCCATCGTAGACCTTGTAGGAGGTGGCCCCGGAGCCAACACGCCGTGTCCGTGTGCCAATGAGATGAATGATCTCCTCGGCGATCTCCTCAGGCGATCGCCGGGTTGTGTCGACGTGCCATGGAACTTCCCCGTAGGCCTGCTCCCGCTCCGCGAGAAGCCAGACGATTTGATGTTCGCGGTCCGGCGTCTCCAAGAGGGGCCGGTCTGTCGACCGATGGAGCCGTCTGAGGATCTCCTTGTGATCGGCGCGAAGACAGATACCTACAGCCGCGCCCAATAGCCTCTCTCGGTTTTCCGTGCAGAGAAGAGTTCCGCCACCGGTGGCGATCACGTGTCCTTGGCTTGCGGCAAGTTTGCTGCAGAGTTCCGATTCGAGCCTCCGGAACTCCGCTTCTCCCTGTTCTTCGAAAATCTGGTGGACCGTTCGACCGGTTCTCGATTCGATTCTCTCGTCCATGTCGACAAATGGACGGTTGAGCCTTGCGGCAACAATCCTGCCGACCGTTGTCTTGCCGGTTCCCATGAATCCCGTGATCACGACATTCCGCCTACTACACATCATGCTTCCCCATTTCCTGGTGACGGATCATCTCAGAAACGCTGTCGCCACCGAGCTTCTCACAAACGGCGCCGGCGATTGTCCATGCAACCATGGCCTCGCCGACGATGGATGCCGCAGCAACGGCGCAGGTATCCGAGCGCTGGTAGCGCGAAGTAGCGGCGCGGCGCTCGATGAGATCGGCGGACGCCTGGGCGGCGCGAGTCGTAGGAATCGGCTTCATTGCCATCCGAACGACGATCGGCTCTCCGTTGCTCACTCCGCCCTCAACGCCTCCCGCTCGATTTGCCGAGCGCTGGATCTGTCCGTCCGGATCCACGACAAAGCCGTCTTGGACCTGCGTGCTTAGCAATTTGGCATTCTCGAAAGCAGGTCCGATCTCGACTCCCTTCACGCCCGGAATGGAAAGCGCGGCGGAGGCGAGCTGTGCATCGAGCCGCCGATCCCATTGGGTGTAACTTCCCAACCCGATGATCTGGCCGGTTGCGGCTACGACGAAGACTCCTCCAAGGGCATCGCCGTCGGTACGAGCTTGATCGATGGCAGCCATCATCAGCCGAGCGGATTCCGAGTCGGGACAGCGCACGGGACTCTCTTCAGCGAGTGCAGCGAGCCGCACCTGTGATTCATTGGGCAGGTCTGCTTCGGCGGTGCCGATCGATGTGACGTAGCTTCCGACTTGAACCCCGAACACGGCGAGCAGCTGTTTGGCAAGACTGCCAGCGGCTACGCGTGCTGCGGTCTCTCGTGCGCTGGCACGCTCAAGGATCGGTCGAGCATCAGAAAAACCGAATTTCATCATTCCGGCGAAGTCAGCATGCCCAGGACGTGGAACCGTGACAGACGGCAGCGATTCGGAGGCCCAGAGGGCCTGCCAGTTCTCCCAATCCCGGTTCGGGATCTGAAGCGCAATTGGTGCCCCCGTTGTCTGCCCGCGAATGACCCCGGAAAGGATCGACGCCCGATCGCGTTCGATCTGCATCCTCCCTCCCCGTCCGTAGCCACGCTGTCTTCGCGCTAGGTCACGTACGATCGTGTCACGATCGATCTCAACTCCGGCGGGAAAACCGTCGATGATTGCAACCAGGCAAGGACCGTGCGATTCTCCGGACGTCAGAAGACGTATCATACTGCCTCCTCCAGCGCCCGATGCGCGGCATCTCTCATCGCTCCGACGGGTGCTTCGCGATCCGTCCACAAGAGGAACGATTGCGCTGCCTGACAGACAAGCATCTCCAATCCGCTGACGATTGGAACCCCCGACGCCTTTGCCTGGAGCATGAGTTTGGTCGTCGTCGGTGTGTAGACCACATCGAACACCGTGAGATGAGACGGGATCGGTCGAAGGTCCGGCCAGACGCTGTTGCTGGTCTTCGGCCACATCCCGATCGGCGTGGCATGAATCAGAAGCGTTGCCCGCTCCGACTCCCGGATCAGATTCTCTGCATCGAACCGACGCACTCGAAGATGAGTGCCCGATGACCCAAGCTCGCGAACGATCCTCGCACCCTGGTCGGCTCTTCTTGCCAGGATCACGATCTCGTTCGCCTGAGAGCGGATCAAGCCGAACACCGCTGCGCGCGCTGCTCCTCCGGCCCCGATCACGATCGCCCGCGATCCCCGAATTGAGTGGCCGGCTTCTTTCAGGGCGTAGACAACGCCAAGATGGTCTGTGTTATGTCCGACAACCCGCGATGCTCCGGCACCGTCTCGATCGATCACAATCGTGTTGACGGCTCCAAGATCACGTGCGTCATCGCTGATGGCATCAAGCATCGGAAGGATTGTCTCCTTGTGCGGCAGTGTGATATTGGCACCACGGAATCCGAGCGCGGCCAAACCGCGAACGGCGGAATCAAGGTTGGATACGCCGACCTGAATTGGAATGTAGATCCCGTCCAGACCTTTCGCGGCAAGCGCCGCAGACTGCATCGCTGGCGAGACGCTGTGCGAGACGGGATCCCCGAGAAGTGCAAGAAGGAGAGGGTTCGGTGCCGTGTTCATCGGAGAGCCCTCTTCACCGGCTGCGTGCGAGTCCGAGGAACCTTGAGCTTCTCGAGCATCGTGAAGAAGCCGGGGAACGAATCGTGTGTACGGTCTTCTCCGCTCACGATCGGGCAATTGCCGGACGTGATCAAGGATGCGATCGCCAGCATCATCGCCAAACGGTGGTCTCCGTGATCGCTGACGTTCGCCCCATGAAGCGGTGTCGGACCTTCGACGACAAACCCATCGGTGGTGGCGGTGATCGCTGCCCCCAGCGCTCGCAGCTCGTTGGCGACGGTCTCGATCCGATCCGTCTCCTTGAACCGCAGTTCGCCGGCGTTTCTAACGATGGTTGTGCCGAACGCTTGCGTGGCAAGCAGCGCAAGAACCGGCAATTCGTCGATCATTCGAGGAACGAGCTCTCCATCGACGGTGACCCCGCGCAGTGTCGATGAACGAGCGCGGATCGTTGCGGTCGGCTCGTTTCCGAATGCTCCCGGCTCATCGGTGATGATCTTGATATCGGCGCCCATGGTCTTGAGCACGTCAAGCAGGCCCGTTCGGGTCGGATTGATCCCTACTCGATGAAGCTTGACGTCGGAGTCCGGGGATATCACGGCCCCGGCAAGAAGAAACGCTGCCGACGATAGATCGCCCGGGATGGAGATCGACAGAGGGCGTAGGGAGCGTGTGTTGTGGATCGACACCTCGGAAGTCGTTTCATTCACAACGATTGGAGCTCCCATCCTCTGGAGCATTCGCTCGGTGTGGTCACGCGTTGGCGTACCCTGTGTGATCCGTGTGATTCCTTTGGCGGTCAGTCCTGCAAGGAGAATGGCGCTTTTTACCTGGGCGCTTGGGACGGCAAGCTGATGCTCGATCCCGTGCAGCGCCTGTCCTTCAATCTGCAGCGGAGCTTTCCCGTCCGTATCGTCGATGAGTGCCCCCATCTCGCGAAGTGGTTCGACAACACGGCGCATCGGACGGCGCAGCAGCTGCGGCTCGCCAAGCAGCGTTGCCTGCACCCGCTGGCCCGCGAGCGTCCCGGCGAGCAAGCGCATGGTGGTTCCGGATCTGTGGCAATCGAGGTGAACAGGGGCTTCCGTAGGTCGGAAACGGTCCGATCCCTTCCCGATCACGCGAACGGAGCGCTCATCGATGCGCTCGATTTCGACCCCCAATTGACACAGACAATTGAGAGTTGCCAGACAATCGCCACTTGGGAGGAACCCTTCAATCTGGGACGACCCATCAGCCAGGGCGGCAAGGATGAGCGCTCGATGTGAGATGGACTTGTCTCCCGGAACGGACGTGGTGCCATGCAGGCTCTGCATTCGAGGGTGATGTGTCACGGGAACATCCTCCTCCTCTCTTCGCGGATCTTGGTCAAGCTCTCTCTTAGAGCCGATTCATCCTCTTCGGCAACCCATTGCGTCAATTGCCCCAGCCTGCCCTGGAACGCGGCAACGGCGGAACAGATCTCCTGGCGGTTCGTGAGCAGGATATCGATCATCATGTCGATATCGCTTCCGGAGATCCGCGATGTGTCACGGAACCCGCCGGCGACAATCTCCCATGCCGCCGGATCACCCGATGTCACAGCATCGGCCGTCGCAACAAGACCGCACGACAGGAGATATGGGAGATGGCTGAGTGTTGCCGTCAGATGGTCCTGGCGAGACGGATCGAGGATCAGAGGCACGCTTCCGACGGCACGGACAAGTGCTTCTGCCATGGCAAGCGCCTCCGGAACCGTTCGATCGAGCGGCGTCAAGATGAAGGTGGCATCGTTGAAGATCTGCGGATCGGCGTGGTGGATCCCCGACAGCTCCTTGCCACACATCGGATGACCGCCGAGTGCATGCACCGACTCGGGCAGGATTTCCATTCTCCTGACAACCTCCTGCTTTGTGCTCCCCAGATCGAGAAGCAAAGAGCCGGCGGGCCAGGAACGTGCATATGTACTGATTTGGTCGAGGATTGCACGAACCGGTGCCGCAAGGATCGTGATGTCGATGTCCGAAACGGCTTCCTCGATCTCTGAGACGCCGGCATCGATGAGGTTGTGATCCAGCGCGAACTGAACGGCTTCGGGCCGTCGATCCATCCCGATGACCGTTTCACAGCGATCACGGATTGCCGCGGCGAACGATCCCCCCATGAGGCCGAGACCTAGCACGGCAATCCGACTGGATTCGATCGGCTTCACAGCGTCCTCCCTACGGCGGCGGCCACAGCACCAACGGAATCCACAAGACAGGAGAACATCTCGGGAGGAAGCGATTGGGGGCCGTCGGACAACGCAAGCTCCGGATGAGCGTGAACCTCAACCATCAGTCCATCGGCGCCGCCGGCGACGGAAGCTTGCGCTATGGGAGTCACCAACTCCCGCTTGCCTGTTCCGTGACTTGGGTCGACGACTACGGGAAGATGTGTCAGCTGCTTCAGAAGCGGAATCGCGTTGATGTCCACCGTGTTCCTTGTGTACGGCTCGAACGTACGGATCCCTCGCTCACAGAGAACAACGCGTTCGTTCCCGTGGCTAAGGATGTACTCAGCGGCCATCAACAACTCCTCGATGGTCGACATCATCCCGCGCTTGAGGAGTACCGGTCGTTGCGCTCTGCCGGCGGCATGCAGTAAGGCGAAGTTCTGCATGTTCCTCGCGCCGATCTGCAGCATGTCCGCGTAGCTTGTGACCAAGGGAACGAGTTCCGGATCCATGACCTCCGTCACGACAGGGAGACCCGTTTCCCGCCGTGCCTCCGCCAGAATCTGCAAGCCTGCCTCGCCCATTCCTTGGAAGCTGTACGGGGATGTTCGCGGCTTAAACGCTCCACCTCGCAGCATGTGCGCACCGCTTTCCATGACGGAGTTGGCCGTTTCGAGAAAGGCATCTCGCCCCTCGACGGCGCAAGGTCCGGCAATGAGAGCCACTTGGCTTCCTCCAATGCGCAAGTCGCCGATTGGCACAATCGTGTCTTCGGGATGAAACTCGCGGCTTGCGCGCTTGAACGGCTTCTGGATCGGTACCGTTTCTTCAACCCCCCGCATCTGACGAATGCGATCTGCAGACAACGTCGCCCCGTCTCCGATAATTCCGACCACAGAGTGATCCTTGCCTTGAGAAACGTGCGTTTGGCAGCCCATCTGTTCGATGAGAGCAATAACGTTGTTCAGCTGAATCGGCGTCGCGCTCTGCTTCATGATGACAAGCATGGGTCTTGGTCACCTCGCTTCCGATCTTCGGTCGAGGACTCGTGAAGCTCGGCGATCGGCGTGGTGGCCGCAGGATACGACCCGAGCAGCTTGACGAACGAGGATCGCCTTAGCAGACCGCTGATCGCGGCCTCACAAGCTGGGTCTTGGCAGTGACCTTCGAAATCCAAGTAGAACACGTACTGCCACGGGCGGGTGGCCCGAGGTCGCGACTCAAGCTTGCTCAGACTAATATGCCGTACCGCAAACTCTCCGAGACACTCGTACAAGGCGCCGGGATGGTGGGGGGTCGTAAAGATGATGGAGGTCTTGTTGCGTGGGGCACGCTCCGGAGCCTCTGTCGACAGGACGAAGAAGCGGGTGTAGTTCTGAGGAAAGTCCTCGATGTTTCGGTCGAGGATCTCCAATCCCGAGAGCTGCGCTGCATCCAGGCTTGCAATCACGCCTACCGTGAGGTCGGGATGGGCTGCCAAATCATGTGCGGAGCTTGCCGTGTCTGATGTGGCTTGTTGTCGAATGTCCCTTTTCTGGAGGTAGCGCCGGCACTGAGAGAGTGCTTGCGGATGAGAGCGTACGCAAACGAGTGACTCGATGGTCGCTCCCGGGGTAGCGAGAAGCATGTGGTGCACAGAGAAGATGACTTCGGCGTAGATGCGAAGATCGTGCTCCATCAGCAATTCGTAGCTCTGGTTCACCGATCCGGCGATGGAGTTCTCCACGGGAATCATCCCGTACTCCGCAGAACCTCGCTCGACCTGGGAGAAGACGTCGGCGAACGTCTCGCACGGGATCGATTCCGACGAACCTCCGAAGAACTGCCGAATCGCCTTCTCGGAGTAGGCCCCCGACTCTCCTTGGAATGCAACACGTGTCATGGTTGTCTCTCCTTTAAAGCCCAATCGGGGCGTAGGGTCCGAGCCTCGCCGAGGTAGATGTGGCGTACGGAATTCGATGAACGGCGGCACACGACCAGCACTCGGATGCAATGCCGCAGGCTTCCCTGTACGCTCATTTCCTGCAAGCAGAGAAGAGGTGTGGCATGCCATCCCATGGCACGTGCCGCTTCGGCCGGATAGGCGGCATCCAAGTCGGGTGTCGCGGTGAAAAGGACATACGTGATCGCATCCACCGAGATGTCGTTTTCACGAACGAGCGTCGCCAGCAATGTCCGTGTTGCGTCATGAATCGCTCTGACGGTGTTGGCCTTTGCCACAACAGCACCTCGGATCGCCACCTGTCCTTCCGGCACATCCAACCTCTCGGTCTGCATCGCGCTCCTTCCGTGTGAGGAAGCAAAAAAGAAAGACCGCAGGCGCATGCCTGCAGTCCACAACGGCTTCCCTGGTCCGAATCGCCTATTCGCTAGACGACGTCAGGAAAGCCAACCACAAAATAATAGGAAAAACGGACCTGGCTGCGCGAGCTACTTCGACTCACATCCACCGTCCGGTCTTTCCGCATGATGCGAGCATCATAGGATGGACAGGATGCCGTGTCAAGCCCCGTTCGGATCCACCCGTCTCCAACCACTCTTGGGCAGGAGTTGCGAGCGCTGCCTTATCCTGACATATCGATCTTGCCGACCGGTGCAACATACAGCGCAATCTCATCATCCCCATCGACGTTCAGATACGCATCAAGCATGCTCTGGCTGTAGGCAACGATGGCACAGGTTCCCGCTTTGATCGCTTCGCATGCCAGGTACAGGTTCT
>Ga0272442_10011287_pt1 | contig 10907 bp, 6 predicted proteins | sample SSMForm2O_FD_200262 | JGI IMG/M metagenome (GOLD analysis project Ga0272442, IMG submission 200262) | Marine sediment archaeal communities from Little Sippewissett salt marsh, Falmouth, MA, United States - SSM-Form-2O | ecosystem: Environmental > Aquatic > Marine > Wetlands > Sediment ... | reverse complement strand
AAGCCGGGACGAACAGGCCGATAAGAATGACGATAATGCTCATCACCGTCAGCAGCTCTATGATGGTAAAACCCGTTTTTTTGCTTGTTGTGTTGATGTTCGTCTTCATTTTTTTCTCCTTTCTAATCCAGCCGATTTTCTTTCCGGCATCCACGATTGACTTTTTCACATCTCTGTCATCATGAGATGCGGAGAAATACAGGAAATCCTGCGCGCAGCGTGAAGAATTTTCTTCTTTAATTCCCGATCCTTGTCCCGGTCTGAAGCTGGTGATGTCTTCGGAGGGGAAGGCGATACTTTTTCTTGGCCGTCATAATGCTTGGGAACACCCGGCATTTGTCGTATAATGTCTCTCGGCACGAAGTGGATTCGTGGAGATGTTGACCTGATTTTGCGGCGGTCGTGGCTTTTTACAGTTTGTCCGTCGCGGAGTCACCAAACCGATCAATGAAAAGTACGGTTGGTCCCATGAGACTGTGATGTCAAAAAACTTCGACAAAACGAGCATCGGGGGCTCGAAGGAGAGCTTTCAGACCACACACTGGTCTGAGATCTTCAACGCTAATACTACAGATGATGTCCGTCGAAACGCGATTATTGACGCCTTGCTGCGTAGATATTGGAAACCCGTTTACTGTTATATTCGACGCAAGGGCTATGATAATGAGCAAGCCAAGGATCTGACCCAGGGCTTCTTTCACGAGATTGTACTTAACAGCAATCTGATCCGGCAGGCGGACCAAAGAAAGGGGCGATTTCGCACCTTCCTTCTGACGGCGCTCGACCACTATCTCATCGACGTGCATCGTAAGGAAAAGGCCAGGAAACACGCCCCGCGTGGTGGCTTTGTTGCACTCGAAGATAGCAATCTAACCGGATTAACAGCCGCGCATTCAAATATGACTCCGAATCAAGTGTTTCACTATATGTGGGCGACGGGGGTCATCGATGACGTGATCTCGCAAGTCAAGAAGGAGTGTTGCGATACGGGCAAGGAAACGCACTGGCAGGTATTTCAGGCCAAGATTCTCGCCCCGATCATAGATAATCGGGCCGGCCCTCCGTTAAAGGAACTCTGTGTCCGATATGGCATAGAAAATGAAATCAAAGCGTCCAATATGATCGTTACCATTAAGCGTTGCTTCAGGAGGGTGCTGGAAGATCATTTGCGGCGTTTTGTGAGGACGGATACCGAGATTGAAGATGAAATTAACGAATTGCTTGGAATAATTTCCGGCGGCCGCGCAGGATAACGGCATGGGTTACGTATCCATAAGGGTAGATGATATATCATTAAAGTGAAGTACTTTTTTATGAGTTAAATCAATGAAAGAAGAATCTACTACCCACGGTGTGAATCCGGAGCAGCTCCGGCGTCTCTTCGACATCGGCCGGGATACGAAGAAATCTGACGAGGCAAAGGATAGTAACCAACAGAGGGCGGAGATGCTGTACCGTTCGCTATCGCAACCGTTGCCTCTCGATCAATCCCAAATAGACTTGCTCCCGTCGTCACTTGGGCCGTTATGTCATTCGATGAGCCTTTTAGCCGGAGAGACCATCAGTGAGTTGCTCAGCAATCCATCGACAGGCATACCTTTTATTCAAAGTATAAAACGCTTTAGTAAAGAATGGTCAACTCAGGCCGAATCAATAGAAGAAAAGGACGTGGCGGTTGCCATTTATTACGCTTCGATTGCCCATGCCCTGGTCTTCCATAACCGGAGAATTACCCGCTTTTCCTATAAGGAGCTTGAAAGTGCTTTTTCCCGTTTGGTTAACAAAGAATGGATCACAAAAGACCTGTCTGCTCTTTTACTAATGGCAGGCAAGGTCTGTAAAGAAAAAGCAGGATCATAAATTGCAAGACGGCCAGTCGTTTGACGGCTTGAAATGACGTCTGGCCGTTTCCTCGCAATGCGTCAGATCGATCACTCCGGATTCGCCCGGACAGGACCCACCATTCAGATCTTCGCCCCTGGAAAGCCCATCCTGAGCCATACTCAGCTTGCATATCATTCATCAGTACCTTATAATAAAGCCTTAAAGGTAATTCATGGGGGGGAGAGGGCAAAAAGCATTGGCGTACCTGGAGGTAAGACAGGATGGTCGGCTGATTAAGCGTCGTCACGTCGATGACGCGCTTGCGGAAAAGGGCTATGCCGTTCGTCTGAACGAGAAGGAAGTGGTCCTTGAGGTAGGCCAGTTCAAACAGATTGGTCCATATCGTGTAGCTCTACACACAGGATCTTCCCAAAACAACCATCCAATCGAAACCTCTTTACATGAAATGCCCGGTGTCAGCGAAAGTGAGGTATTAGGAAAAGAAGCCCCTTCTTTTAATGTATCAGAAAATACCGATTCGCATCTCGCTACGGCTGAGACGATATTTCCGCGTATTGAAGGTTATGAAATCCTCGGCCGTTTGGGTAAAGGAGGCATGGGCACTGTTTGGCGTGCCATCCAATTAAGCACCAAACGAGAAGTTGCATTGAAACTTCTCGAAGGCAAGAGACTCACTTCAGATAGAGCACGCGGTCGGTTCGAGCGGGAGGTGACGCTTTCAGCTCAGTTGACGCATCCGAATATTGCGCGCATCTATGATAGTGGATTGCTCCGGAGCCAATACTATTATGTGATGGAATTGGTGGAGGGCGTCCATCTCGATGACTACGTGCAGTTCAACAAGCTCGATCCATGGGCGATACTTTGCTTGATGCAAAAAGTATGTCATGCCATTGAATTTGCTCATGAGGCGGGTATTGTGCACCGCGATTTGAAACCCTCGAATATCATCGTGACCTCGGATGGTGAGCCGCATGTTTTAGACTTTGGCCTGGCAAAGGCTTCCGCCGGAGACGACTGGCACGTGACCATCTCTCTCGACGGTGAAACCGTCGGAACGCCGGCCTACATGTCTCCGGAGCAAGCGGCGGGACGCGTGAAGGAGATTGATGAACGCACGGATGTCTATTCATTGGGTGTTATTCTTTACCAACTCCTCACGGGCCGTTTACCCCATGATATGTCCGGGACGAAGTATCAAGTGCTGAAACGAGTCATTGAAGAAGAGATCGCCGATCCCTGTATAGAGGCAACGCCGATCGATGCAAGATTAGTATCATTATTGCGTAAGGCTTGCGCCAAAAGCATAGACAAGCGGTATCGGACTGTACGCCAATTGCGAGCGTCGATGTCTAAGTGGATCGAGGATCACAAAGTTCCTCATGATCATCGCATCACCCAAAACGCCCTGAATCCTGTGGCCGCTGATCGATCCTTTTCCGGAGCCAAGCGGATTTCTTGGCCCCAAAGGGGGGATGTGACGGACATGGCATCGCTGTCTCTTCAATGGAATGGACGATCGATGAACCTGGTGTTGATCGCCAAGGCCTCCGTCAAGATTGGACGACGTAAGTCCTATGACCTTGTTGCCCGTCTCCTGCCGAGCAATGAGCCAAACGATCAGTTGTCACTCAGGATTGCCTCTACCAAACCTCAGTGTGTTGTTGATCTTTCCCAAGGGAGAGTCTATGTCAGAGACCTTAACTCGCGGAACGGGACTCAACTGGATGGTCAAGCAGTGGATTCAGCAGGCAGGCAGGTTCAATGCCGTTATCGGACGCTCAGCTTGGCGAATGTGTTAGACCTTGAGATTCGATATTTTGGCGTTCAGGATTGCTTGGATATGTCAGGCTATGAAGACGTTTTGGGTGACGCCAAGGGATCCTTGTGGGCCAAAGCCTCCGATTCAGATGTGAATGCACTGGTATTGCGGCGTATCAATAACTTGGGTTGTGAGGACTCGAATGGTTGCGAGAATTATTGTGTCGTCTATCGAGTCGCCACCATTGGATCACACGACGACAATGCCATTTGCTTTACAGATCAAGGATTGAGATCGTGCCACGCCGCCCTTGTCTATTTGAAAGGTTGTTTTCATCTGGAGAATCTCTGTGGCGTAATGAACGTCAAGGTAAACAATCACTCGTTGAGCAGAGGGAAATTAATGCCGTTACGTTTTGGTGACCGCATTCAAATGGCAGAACTGGACATGACGTTCCATCGTAAATATCAACTTTACATTGATTCATTGAATGGGTCGTCATGAGGTCCCGCGCCGTGCAGTAGTGACTTCTTTTAAGGATGTATATGGATCGTTCAATAGGCGACATGCCGACTGTGCCGAGTGGAGGAGAACCTTCCTGGAAAGGGATCCTGAAGCCGGGCTCATCCTTTGGACGGTATAAGGTCCATCGTTTCCTGGGACGAGGAGGCATGGGGGAGGTTTATGAAGTTGAGCATGAGCTGGACGGTACTCACTATGCGATGAAGGTTCTGTCCTCTGAGATTCGCCAGACAATTGAGAATATACGTCGTTTCGAACGCGAAGCCCAGGTCATGGCCCGTCTACAGCATCCCAATGTCGTGAGTGTGGACTATTTCGATGAAACGGATGGGAAATACTGGTTTCGCATGGAATTAATTCAAGGGATAGAAGAAGGAGTAGTCACGTTGGGGGATCTGGCCGCAAAGAACGGCGGTAGGATTGGACAAGGATTGCTGGTTGGTTTGTTTGAAAAGATTTTAGATGGGCTGTCGTGCGCCCATGAGAAGGGCGTGATTCATCGGGATCTTAAGCCCGGCAACATCCTCTTGGCGCATTCAGAAGAAATAACCGGAGGCATTGTCCCCAAAATATCTGATTTCGGATTGGTGCGGTTGGTTGGACAAGATTGGCTGCTGAAGAAGACGCTCGTTTCCGCACAACTGAGCCTGGGAGAAAGGGAAACTGAAGGAACGGAGGATTCCCAAGGATTGTCCACACAATCGCTGGTGGGAACCTATGCCTATATGTCTCCTGAGCAAAAGCAGAGAAAACAGATCGATGCGCGCAGCGACATCTACGCGGTCGGCTTGATGATCTACAGGCTCTTGACGGGTTATACGAGTCCTGGCGAAAAAATCCGGAACAAAGACGCAACCTTACACGCCTTTTGGCAAAGGGTTGTCGATCAAAGTGTTCGCGAGGATCCCAAAGACCGCTTTTCAAACACGGCAGCGATGCTCGTGGAGCTACAGCGCGGTCGCAGAGTGCTGGCCAGTTTGGATGGTAAGGCGTCGCTGAAAAAGTGCCGCGCAGAATTCCAGGCCAAGCGCTGCTACTCGGCGAATCGCTATCTGGACGAGGCGGTCATGATTTTTCCGGACGATCCCGAGGTTCTCGATGTTAAGGCGTTTATGCGAAAACAACTGGATATCTTACACGACCTGAAAAGCCGGATACAGGACTTGAGGCGCCAGAAAAAGTATGACGATGCTCTGGCGGTTTCTGAACAGTTCCAAACCCTTTGTGTCGAAGACGAAGAGATCCATAAGTTTATCCGTGAATGTCCCCAATTAATCATTCGAGAACAATTAAGACAGTACATCGAGGAAGCATCACGTCATCTTGAGGCAGAGGAATTTGAAGCAGCCCGTCGCATGGCAAGGGAGGCTCTATCGCTTGATAATCAAAACCGTGACGCCAAACGGATTCACGATCAAGCCCAAACAATGCTAAAAAAGAGGCATATGCAGCAGACCCGGGAACAGGTGAGTAAAGGATTACAAAAAACACATTCGTTGCTTCAACAAAGGCGTTATGCCCAGGCCCTGGACACACTCAAGCATACGCCCGGTTCTGACAGTCACCATCCCAAAATCATTGCCCTGCGAAAGGCGTGCGAAGATGGTTTGAAAAAGATTAAACAATATTGGCAGAGAGCGGAAAAGGCACGGGCATCGTCCGATTACCAGACCGCCATGTCTCTGCTGAATGAGGTCCTTCACAATATTGCACCCGAGGATCCCGGCACCATAGAGCGGCTCGATCGGCTCCAAAGCGAGGTCAAGGAGCTTTCCACCGCCTTAACCGACATGGACGACACCTGGAAGAATAAAAGCTACCGTCATTGTCTTGAAGCGGCGGAGCGCATTTTAACGCTTCAGCCGGAACATGCGAAGGCACAGCAGTACAGGCTCGATTGCATGGACAAGGTTCAGGCCATACAATCGTATGTTGACAAGGCGGAAGAATATTTTCAAAACCAGCAATATGACGAGGCGATTACCACATACCAGCAGACAAAAAAGTATTATCACTTGGGCAAACGTCGTGCAAAAGACGATGCCGAAATAGAGTCGCAACATAACGTCTATTCACCCGAATATAAGGCCATCCAGGACCGAATCGCCGCCATCCGCGAGGCAAAAACAGCCATGGAACAGGCGCTCCGGCGGGCGAAGGAGCGATTGGAGGCGGGTGATTGGGTTGAGACACGTCTGGCCCTGGATGAATACTTCAAGCTGCAAACCAATGGACAGGAAGGACTGCGCCTTCAACAAGAATTGGACAGTCTTCACCATCGTGCCACGATGACCAGATGGATATGGAAAAGTGTCGCTTATCTCGCCGTAGTTCTCGTCATCGGTGCGGGCCTCACCTACGGCACGGCCAGTCTGGTTCTCAGCCGGAAGATGCAAACGGAACTGGAAATATCCTACAAGGGACTCACGTTTGAGAATCTGAAAGAGACAGAAAATGAAGCCAGTGAACGGCTGGATGGGCAGCAGCAATCTCGGATGATACTCTTGTTTTCAGTTCAGGAAAAATGGAAACAGTGGAGAGAAAGCCTGGAAAGAAGCGAATCTGCCTGGGAAGACTATGCCCATGGTGCCTATGAAGAAGGACGGAAAAAACTTGAGAATATGCCGCCAACGGAATTTAAGCCGAGTATTCAAAACGCATTTGATACGTTCGAGCAGAACACAAATGAGCTGTGTGCTGATGTGAACGATAAGCTTGTTAAGGGGGAGTATGACAACGGCATGAGTGACTGTAATGGATTTCGGCTCCATTATCCCGATCACAATTGTGTTAATGAGTTACTCAGGCAAACCCAAAAAGCACGAAAATTGGAAGCATGCGTTTGGGATCCTAACATCGACCTCATCAGTCTGAGCGATCACATACGCGGTCTCATTGAGATTTCACCTCGTCACCGCGACAGGCAAAAGTTGGAAGAACACTGCATTCAAAGGGCGAAATCAAAATACGATTTTTGGGATCAGGCTCTTCCGAAAGAGGTTAATGATATGACACGACAAGAAGATCAGTGTCGTCGCGCCCTCGAAGATTTGAACTTGTTCAAGCAATGTCCCGGCTACCAAGTTCTATACGAAAAAATAACGGACCGCAGGAAAAATCTGGAAGGTTTATTGATAGAGATAAAATTACTTGCCCAAGCAAAAAGTCTCGTGAATGGAGGATATTGGGGAAAGGCTAAGTTGATTTTCGATGATCTTGATTCAACTCAAGACGATGCGGCTCGACTGATGAATGAGGTGATTGAAAAAATCAAGTGGTTGGATGGCGTTATCGATAAGGCCAATGAGCAAAAGGAACAAAATGATTGGCTTGGCGCGAAAGAAACAATCGATGAAGTATGGACCGTCTGGAAGATGGGTGATACACATGATTCACTTGAAAAAGCAAAGAAACTGGAAAAAGAAATAGATCGTTTTTTAACAGGTGAGACAGATGAAATTACTAAATTTGCACGGACGTTAGATCAGAGAGATCATGATCAAATTGAACGTTTTATTTTGGAACGCATAGACCGCCATCATGATCTGTCGCCGGTTTATGTTAAGTGGTTCCCCCGATTGGATCGAGAAGCCCAAGAAGCCATAGACCACGCTAAGATCAATACGGCATTGAACTTGCTTTCCCGTGTTTTGGGAAATGAGAAAGTTATCCGCGATGCGAATGACGAGAAACTGAGCGAACAATTACAAGACTTGAGGGGGCAGAATAAATTAGCACTTGAAAGATTCAATGAAGCGAATAGGCTAACACAGAAAGCGCGAACCTCAAAAGCAAATGGCCAATGCCCCGAGGCGCTGTGGTACGTTCATCAGGCCTTGGAAGCAAATTGTGAATTTGACGACGCCAATAAATTACAGACAACATTGCAGATTCTGGAGCGGAGTGCGACACAATATTGGCGAAAAGCCAAGTCGCTTTATGATAATCACTTCTACATTTCCGCCCGCATGAGCGTGTTACTCGCAAAAGAAGATTTTGCGGGCGATCTTCGTACGATTGCACTCCTCAACGATCTGGAAGCGAAGATACAAGAGGCTCATGAGGCCAAAGAAAATGTAATGAAAAGGAAGATGTCCATGAAGGAATTTTTCGATGACTACGCAGATTATGACGGATTTGAGCCGGATATCAGTAGAAGAATCAAAAGAGCGATCCTCGAAGATCTGAAAAGTCGGCTTGCGGAAATTTCGCAGGAGGAAAGAAGGCGTATTCTGATTGAAGCCAGGAGACCCGTTTTACAGGACGAAGACGAGTATCATGAACTGGTCGAAAAATATGCATCCGGCGTAAAACTGGATCAATCACGCACTCAGAATAAAACGAATCCTGATTGGTGCCACATTCAATTTGATCCGTTCCCCCTTAATATTGATACATCCTTATATATTGAGGGGCACGGTTTGAAAGCCCCGAATACGGCTTTCGTGCGTTGTCAGGACAAAGTCGAAATGCACGTTTCAAAACCTTCCGATCCCGATTGGTCCAGAAAAGAACCGCTTGCCCTTGAGCCCTGGAAAAAACATCAAATCAGGATTAAATCGTCTTGTCTAAATGTAAAGGAGGTTGATGTCAAAGTAGAGAAGAAAGGATTGATCTCTAAAACAATCGATTTGGAAGCCACGGCAGACAAAATCATGAAGGGGTATCCGAATATTAAACGGCAACTGGTCATCAAGAGTCTTGAACTTGCGTTAGAGCAAGTGAATGACAAAAGAAACATCACCAACTTCCAGGTCCCCTTGATAGGTTACTGGCAAGAGGAGACAATTTTTGGAGATTGAGATCAAAGATCCCCGCCACGAACCTCTGAGGGATCTTACTCTTACTGATTTATCTATCACATCAACGCGGGGAATGCGTTTCGAATGGATCACCCATTTAAATCTGACGAACATCGAAGTCTTTTCGTCCGAGGGTGATCCGATGGTGTTCCGGAACGGCAAAAACGGAAGCAAGCAAGAAGCGGTCCCTTAAACGCCGGCATCCATCGAGCGTCACTTTGATTCGGATGGGGACGGCTTGTCCAGCACCTTGATCCGGGCGTTGCAGATTTTGACGTGGACGTCGCCCCGGCTGAGCTCCTGAAAGCCGATGTGGCCCTTTCGCGGCCGGTCCTTGACGGCCGGACAAGGCTGCCCGTTATGACGCAGCACGACCTGGTCCTGTTCGTTCAAGTCCAGATCGTGAATGACCACACCGTTAAGGGTAACGTGCAGATGCGATCCCTTAAGGGAAGCCACGTAGCTGTTCCATTTCGTGGGCTTATAGACCTGCTTGAGCGGTGCGATGGCCCGGTAGATGCCCCCGGTCAGCTCCGAATCCTTGGCGCTCGTGTTGTAGCGGTAGTCGGCCATCTGCAGCTCCATCCCGTCGAACGCCGGGTCGCCGAACAGCGGTGCCCGCAAGGCACAGCCGCTGTTGCCCGTCGGACCCAGCTTGAAGTCGAACTTCAGGATGAAGTTGCTATATTGGCGCTTGCTGATCAGCCACGTGCCTCTTGTTGTGCTGCCGTTCAGAATGCCGTCCTTCACGGTCCATTTAACCGATTGATCGACGGGCTTGCTCACATCGCTCCAGCTCCTTACGAGCCAGCCTTCCGGCACGCCATCCTTCGGAAAGAGCCGTACGAATCCCTCTTCTTTTGGTTGGTCGCCAGCCGCGACGATCAGTGTCGCCGACACGATGAATGCTATTGCTAAAAGATATCTGCTCCTTGTCATGATCCGGTCTCCTATTAACACTTAACGAATTGTTTTCGTTTATCAACGATGGTTGTACACCATTCGCTGTGGATGATCAAGCCGGGATAATCATCATTTTCCTGATTCGCGAATATCACCCTTACTTAGTTTCTTGATCGTTCGAGGGCGTCTCCGATGCCGTTGCGGTTTTTGTCGATCACGCCGGAGAGAGGATTGTGCACGACCGCCTGCCACGCGATCTTTCGGAAGAGGCGGTCAAGCTTTCGGCTCGGGAAGTCTGACGGTTCGCCGAATCGAATATCGCCGTCGATGCGTTCGGGCGAACGGGCGTAGATCGTGGCATAGAACACGTAGCCCTCGAAGCGATCGAAGCCGGGGCCGATGTGGCCGAGGCGATCGCGCCACAGCGATCGTTCCTTCTTGCCCACGGCCCGATTGATGCCCTCAATGTCCGGGAGTTCGCCGCGGAAGTAGTGCTGCGTCGCCAGAACCATGGCGTCGGAAGTTGGCATGACAAAAACTTTGCCTGGATATTTCTTGTTGAGCACTCCGATGAGTTCGGCAGTACGTGCATTTCTCTCGTTGCCAAGACGGACAAAGGTCTCTGCGGTGAGCGCGTCCTCGGATGTCGGGATCTTTTCGAGCTGGCCCAACTGCGGCCAGGCATCCGAAAGATAAAACGTCATGTGCGGATTGTATTTCAGGCAGAAATCGATCCAGCAGGCATAGTAGGCCGGGCGGTCGTTGAAGTACGGCCCCCACATCATCGCGTCCCACTCGGCGTTCGCGATGGAAGCAAGCAGTTTGGGTTTCGGATTGCCGTCGAATTGAAAGATACCGTTCTCCTGTTCCCATTTGTAGCGTGCACTGCCGGTAATGCCGCCTCCGGTGTGGGTGAACAGAGGCTGCTCGAAACCGGCGGCGCGGCAGATGATGGGGAAGGTTTTGTAGCCGGGGGCCATGAAGCTGTGGCCGGTGCCGACGATTCGCAGTGCTCCGCTGGTGGGTTTCCGGAAGGAGGTGACGGCTTTCTGGTTGCCTTTTAGGGTCTTGGC
>Ga0272442_10011286_pt1 | contig 10907 bp, 24 predicted proteins | sample SSMForm2O_FD_200262 | JGI IMG/M metagenome (GOLD analysis project Ga0272442, IMG submission 200262) | Marine sediment archaeal communities from Little Sippewissett salt marsh, Falmouth, MA, United States - SSM-Form-2O | ecosystem: Environmental > Aquatic > Marine > Wetlands > Sediment ... | reverse complement strand
ATGAAACGACAGCGAAAGACAGAATGAGGGAAGCCCTCATACAAAACGCACGGAGAGCTGCGCGATTGAAAGAAGCCCGAAAGCCAGGGGGTAGATGTATCGTGCTCGCTGAATCGAAAGTCAAGGCCAATGTCACGATTCAGACGCTCGTAGACAAGGCGACAGCGATTCCGTTGGGAGAAGAATGATCTACACCATCGGGCACAAGGCGACGTACGACGCGGGATTGGAGGCGAACGGGAATGAGTGGTGCAATCTCGGGCGGCAGGGAGGGTACCGCGGCGGAGCGGTATGGCGCACACGACAGGAAGTGCAGCGGGCCGCAGACGCGAATGACGGGTACGCGGTATACGGGGTGCTGGCCGACTGGGAGCGAGATACGGAGGCGGCAAAGACTCCAGAAGGCCACGGAAAGATTTGCCCGCACGATCTTCTCAGAACGTCGCGGATAGTGAGGCTGGAGGAAGGGAGCGACGATGACATGCGATGATATGCCCGACGTCGAACAGCCGAAACGGATGTGCCCATTCCTGACCATCGGCCTTCTCGCCGGAGCGAAGGTGCCCGCCAACGCTTTCCGGGAGTGCGAAGAGGAAGGCTGTATTGCATGGACGAAGCGGGGCTGCGCTTTCGTGCTCGCGCTTCAGCATTGGTTCCCTCTGTTTACCCTATACGGCCCGGACGGGCAGCCTCCCGAGCCGAAAGTGAACCGAAATAACCAATAGCGGACGCTTGCAAAGGACTTTGAAAACGCAGACAGGACTTGACTTCCCGACGGGTAAAGTGTATTTTGGTCCCGAGGGGGAGGTGACCGTGTATGGCTCGGCGGCTCTACACAGAGGAAGATCACCGCAAGGCATACATCGTTTGGCTCAAAGAGGGAACCTTCGGAGGCGTATCGAATCACGCAGGAATGCCGACACCGCCAACGATCAAGTCTTGGAGCAAGGACGATTACAGATGCCCTTTCGGGTGCAAGTGGCACGGCTACGAGCGGTTGCGGGAGGAAGGCGAGACTGGGGAGGAAGGCATCACGGTCATTCCTCCGAAGATGAACGACGGCCGACCGAGCCGATCGGAGATCCTAGATCGCAGGAAAGAGCAGTTTACACTGAGAACTCTCGGCGCAACACCCGCGGCAATCCACGCAGCGTTGGCACCGAAATACAATGTGTCGGTCGCGACGTTGGACGACGACTGGAAACACAGAGCGGACTGGATGCTGGAGGCCGCAACGCTCACCGAGCTACGAGAGGTCGTCAGTTCGCGAATGTACCGATACACCATCGACACGAGCTACCGATACAACATCGTCAATATGCTGAGGGAGATGTTGACGAACTGGCGGCGACAGAAGAACGAGGAGCTGCAAGAGGAAGGAAGGAACATCGGGCCAGAGGATCTGAAGGAGATCAGCGGCTTGATCTACTACATCCGCGGCCTTCTGAACGACGTGGACGCTGCGACCGACAGAGAGATCAAGGCAGTGGTCTCCGTTGGCGCGATGATCAACTTCGAGGTCGGGCGACAGGATGAGGAGGAAGAGAGAGAAGCGCGCCGAAGCGAGACAAGATCCCTGATGGACGCTATAATGGAAGGGATGCCAGAGTCGGCGCAAGGGCATTTCATGCTGGCGTTGGAGCGGGCCGTCGAGGGAAGCGAGGAAGGGGCCAAGGAAGGAAGGGAGGGAGAGAAGTGAATACGGCAGATTACATCAGGTTGGGGTTGTCCATCGGGGCGCTTGCATGTTGCAGCGCCGCCGTCGGTATTAGTTTCGCGACCTTGAGACTAGAAAGAAAGACCAAGAGGATGCGCAAGGAAGAGCAGGAAGGGCAGAGGAAATGAAGGCCACGAAGCGAAGGGACTGCGGCTCCGTCGCGGTGACGTACCTTTTCACAGCCTTCTCGGCCGGGTTGCTTTTCTTGTCTTGGATGAACACGGGGGATTTCACGTACGCCTTCGAATCCAGCCTTTTTCTTGGAGTCGCTGTAGCCTCCGGGATCTACTATGTGCGGTATCACGGAAGGCCGGAGAGAACGGAATGACCAGCAAGGCGGCTGCGGCGAGAGTCCAGACAAACCGCGAATGCGGGGAGGGTTGGATGCTGATCGCCGACGGAGGACCGAATGCGTGCCGGGTGCGGGCTTTCGGCGCAACGCCGACCGGCCAGCCGCCCACCGTTCAAGGGAGGAGATAGCATGGCGCGGTTCAGAGGACTGAGCGAAGCGCAGGAACGTGTCTTCGAGCAGATCGCGATAGGGAACGACCGCGGGCATCACCCGAGGACGTTGGACTCGCTTCTGGAAAAGAAGATCATCGAACGCTACGCGCAGTTTATCGGAGGATGGCCGCCGATGACGATCAACAGGTACGGCGTTCCGATACCCGTGCATATCGAGTGGTGCAAATGGAGCAGCGAAAAGGAGGCAGGCAATGAAGAATGACGGAGGCCCAGCGTTTCCGATGCCGAGCGGCGACGAGCCGAAAGTGAACGAGACGACGCACTACAACGAAGGGATGCCCCTCCGCGACTGGTTCGCGGGGATGGCAATGAAGAATCTGACAAGGTCAGACGGTCCGTTCATGCTACACCCGGCAGAGCTGGCTGTGTGGGCCTACGACATCGCCGACGCGATGATCGCGGAAAGAGAGAAAGGAAAGTAGAACGATGGTTGACAAGGATGGCATCACACGACGTATGGCATCATCGTTGTTTGGGCACCCGAGACGGAATTACGAGGCGATCTTCGGCTTCGTCGAGGCGATCGTACACGAGGTTCGGGATGACGTTGCGACGATGATCGAGCAGCGTGGATGGACTTCGAGCGACCCGGACACATGGCCGGACGCCGCGGCCCTCGCGAAAGAGATTCGCGCAGAGGAAGAGGGAGAGACGCCACGGACGTAGCAGCGCACGTCGCCAAGGTTATCGACAGCCATGACCCTGAGCTTCTTTCCGACTACATGGCGAACGAGAACCCGCTGAGTTGGGCCAAGCGGAACGTGTATATCCAGCAGTACGGGTCCGACCGGTTCGTTCCGTTCACCATCTTCGGCGAATACCAGTTCCCGTTTCTGTACGAGATCTATCGTTTCTTCAACCAGCGCGCCCGACACATTCACGGAGTCGTGATGAAGCCGGTACAGATGGCCGTGACGACCCTCGCGTTGAACGTCACGTACTACTTCGTTCTCCGCATGCACCAGAACAGCCTGTACACCTTGCCGGTGGAGGGCGGGCAGATCGGGCAGTTCACTCACAACCGAATCGACGTTCAGATTGAGAACAGCCCCGGACTTCGCAGTCGGTTCACCAGCATCAGCAACGTCGGCCTGAAGAAAGCGGGCAGCAATGCGATCTACCTCCGCGGGATGCAGAGCACGGCCAAGCTCGAAGAAATGCCGGTAGGGCTTGTCGTCCGAGACGAGCTAGACCGCATGAACATTGAAGTCGCAGACCAAGCCCACGATCGACTACAGGGCAATCTGTTCGACTGGAAGCTGGACCTTTCGCACCCGACGTCACCGGGAGAGGGCATCGCGTATCTGTGGGACATCAGCAGCCGCGGCGAATGGATGTGGGAATGCCCGCATTGCGGAGCGTGGCAAGCGCCTGATTGGAAAGAGAACGTTGACATCGAGAACGAGCGGTTCTTCTGTGCAGACTGTGGGGAGACAGTTGACAAGGCAGACTTGCTCGGGACGAAGGCGGACGGCGCGGCAAGGTACGTCCACGATGACAAGGACAGCCCGATACGCGGATGGCATTTCTCTCAGCTTCTCAGCCCCGTCCGGCCGCTCCGACAACAGATCCAGCAGTGGAACGAAGCGCAGGGACACCCGGCGAAAATCAAGCGATTTTTCAATGGCGTCCTCGGTCTGCCGTGGGCGGAGACGGGAGAGAAGCTGACCGTGGAAACCGTCCACGAAATGATGCAGGGCAACCCAACGATGAGGATGGACTATCGCGGCGGGGCACTCGGCATCGACGTTGGGGCCGGGCTGCATGGATGGATTCTCGACGGGAAGGAATGCGTGAAGGTCTTCCACGTTGGGCAGTGGAGCGACATCGACTACTACATCAAGACCTACCAGCCAGAGATCATGGTCATCGATGCCGAGCCGGAGCATCACAAGGCGTTGGAGTATGCGACGTCGTGGACGGCAAAGGATCTCCCAAGCTACGTCTGCCGCCGCACAGGCGGGCACGCGGACAACAAAAGCGTTGAGCATCCAGTACGGACGCCGGGGCACGAACGCGCCGGAACGATCACGGTGAATTTCACGGAGCAGTTCGACGACTTCTACGCGGAGCTGCGAGGTTCGGCATCACAGAACATCCCAGCTTGGACGTTGCCAAGCGACCTACCCGATGAAGCGGTTGAGCACCTATGCGCCCCGACACGGGTACAGATCGAGACGAAGCAGGGAACCCGAGGCGGATGGAAGAAAGGGATCAACCACTTCTGTGATGCAGCGATGTACGCGATGGAGGGGCAAGAGATCTTGGAACGCCGACGCGGGTTGACGGAGGCCCGGCCGTCGAGCCTGACAAAGAAGAGCCAGTTCCTTGAGCACGAACGGCCGAAGAGGAGTCGCAAGTGACACTGCGCCGAGCGTTGGAGATCATGGCCTCGTATGCGCTGGTATTCAGGGGCGGATTAGAGCTTGCGCTTCCAGTGACAGCGTTGTATTGGAACGGGCGGCGCTGGCTCGTCTTTCACAAAGAAGGCGACAGGGAGACGTACACCGAGCTTGCTGTCGTACGGGAGTTCCGGCCACGATGAATCTGACGCGCAACGACGCAGAGAGGATGCTTCTGTGAAGCTCGGGCTGGCCCTGCGGATCCTCGAAGAGGGGGTATACCTCAACAAGCAGGCCGATCACATCTTGCCAGACCGATTGCATTTCGACGGAGAGTGCACATTCGTTGGATGGCACTTGCCTGCGGACGAAGAGAACGATCCTTGGATGCGCTGGGCGTCATTATCGAACGTTCGAAGGATCGGGAAGAGGGAGGGAGCATGATCGCTTGGGCGAGGAAGATCCGACGATGGATTCAGATCGGCCGGGAGCTGGAGGCCGTCGAGCTGGCATCGTACGTATGGGAAAGGGAGAGGCACGTCAAGCGGCTTGAAGTGTCATCGACAGACAAGAGGGAGCCTGTCAGTTTCACATGGCCTACAGACCTCCACGGGGCCGCGGGGGATGCGCTCCAAGTCGAGGTGTTGTTACAGATCGACGACGACGCCCCAGTCCTATGCCGCCTGATCCCGTACAAGACGCTTGCGCGGATCAACAGCGCACGACGATGAAACTCGGGCAGGCAATACGGTTGCTCTCCAACGAACAGACGAACGTCGTCGTGAACAGCTGGATCAAAAGCAGAGACGAGGCCAGAAAAGATGAAGGGTGGATCACGAAGGTTATCATCTCGGATCGGCCATACGATGCCCGTATCCAGATCGAAGTGACGACTCAGGACTTCGCGATTGCTGTAGCGCACCCCCGCCCGGAAATGGTATTGGACGACGGGGATACGTTTGAATTCACTGTGAACGTGACGTTCGAATGAACATACAAAGCCTGGAGAGAATAGCAGCCGAACCGGTCATCGTGTCCGCCCATCTGACATCGCCCAACGAAGGGGAGGCGACGATCGGGACGGCAACGAAAATCGTCTACGAAAACGGACGGTTCGTTGGGGAGGTGTTGCGCGTCACAGGAAGACTACTCGATTGGGCGATGTTGCCAGACGGGACTAGGGTTCCGTGGTACGAGGCGCAGTGCTTCGCCCTTACCTTCAGCGGGCTGGAAATCCCGTGGAATACGGAGGGGAAGACGATAAGGCCGAAAATGAGGTACATTGAGTATATTCCGCTGAGAACGGTCGGGTACATGAAAAGGAGTATACTATGGGGCATGGTATCGTAGCGGTTATAGCCGTAACGCTCGTGACGTTGATTGCGACGCGCAACGGGCGGCTGACGAAGGCAGAGGAGGAAGGCAAGGATGATGAAGCTCTTCCACCGCCGGACGCGGGTTAGAGTCTGCGGCGAGACGGTCCGATTGAAGCCCGGCGAGAAGATGGGGAAGGAGATGGGCGTGACGGAAGAGAAGGAAGGGCGACACGATTTCTTTCCGGAGCTGAAGAAGGCATTGCCGACGATCATCCGGCCGTCAGACCGAAAACGAGACGCGGCGATCGGGAAGCTGTGCGACATGCTGATCGCGATGAAGGGGATGACCGAGCGGTTCGAGTTCAACTGTGTTGGGGACGGCTGCGAGTACCATTGCTGTAAGCCGTGCACGGCATGGGTGTGGCAGACGGAGACAATCCTCGAAGAGCACCTTCACGGGCCGATCCGAGAGGCGTATTCGGGGAACCCCACGAACGCCTTCTATGATCCGGCCACCGGGTGCCGCCTTCCTTGGGAGGCCCGGCCGGTGAACTGCCTCGTCTTCATCTGCCCGCGGATGCACCCGATCGAGCGCACGATGTTCGAACAGTTGGTCGCGCGACCGATGAAGGCGATCCGTCGATTCATCTGGGAGGTCGCACACGCACAATCACCCGCGCAACGGGCATACGTGATGCAGAAGCTCGATGAAAGCTTCGAGGCGTACCCCGAACAGTTCGAGAGGAATCTCACGAGGCTCTTAGAGGTCGTTCAAGGGATCAAGCAGGCGAGAGACAGGGAAAGGGAGGGATCGACATGAAGAGAGGACTGATGGTAGCCCTTGCTTTGCTGCTGGGGCTGACAGGGTGTGGCCCGGCGGGCGGGGGCGGGATCTTGGTCGCAGGACCGAACACCCCGCCAGTGGCAGCATGGATCGCGAGACAGGGGCCGGAAGACGCCCCGTACGTACGGCACTTCCAGGCAGACAGCACCGTCAACGAAGCGAGCTACGACCCAGACGGAGAGATCGTCGCCTACATCTGGCACATCAACGGCGAGACGTTCCGGCAACCGCGGGTGACCTACACCTTTCCACAAGCCGGGGAGTATGCTGTCTCATTGACTGTGATCGACGACGACAACGCGGCGACGACGTTGGAGGCTTACGGAGGATCGTTCAGCGTCAGGCATTGAGGGGCGGGCAGGATGGGTAACACGATATTTGGAGATGCGACGATCTTCGCGAAAGGGCACCCGATCGGCAGCGTGAAAAAAGGAGTGCTGATTGACACCGCGAAGGAAGCCCAACAGATGGCCGAATACATCGCAGCGGATTTCGCGTCGCACCCTCAGAGCCTTATCCAGATCCCAACGAGCCAGGCACAGCAGTTGAAGGATCGTTTCGAGCTGTTCTATGATGAGAGCATTGTGAAGGGCAGTATCGGACAGGCGAAAGACGATGTGTCTCAGACGTTGTGGCTCGCGAAAGATCTATACGAAGATCATTCCCCGGAAGACCAAGGGATGGTTTCTGTCACGATCAATGCACGGGATCTGTTCATGAACATTTACCCAACAGAACGCACGCCGAAGAGGGGGATAACGGCTTCAACGCTGCAAGCAATCGAGAGCGCAGAGGGACACATCATCTTCGAGTTCAGCAACTACACCGAGCACAGTATAGAGGCGTACCCCGCCCATATCGCATGGAAGAATACACGAGGGCGGTTCGATCAAGCTGTGGTTCGCTACGCGCTTCGAGGGACGGAGCAACTGAAGAAGCTCATACGTCACCATGGAGCGGATTGGGTTCTGCCGAAGAGCCTGTGCATAGAAGGGATTGGGACGCGGCCGATTGCTTGTCTGCGCCTTGCGCCCGAACTTATCAGCGGGTTGGAGGACGGGAGGCCCGTCGCTTCGACGGTCGTTCGAGAGGGGGATCTTTGCTCTACGTCTTGGGACCATCAAGAGAGTGGCGACGCGGAATAGAGGATGCAGCGAAGAGCCGTTCGCATTACCGCGTACAGGGAAGGCACGAAGAATACGACGGTGCACGATGCTGGCTGACACGACGCGAGGCAGAGAAGGCGTTACAGGCCCACCGGAAGGAATTGAGCGGACATTGCGTCTTCGGAATCAAGGCCAGCGTGACCGATACAGCTCCCGCGATGGAGCGCGCGCGGCGAATGAACGCCGGAGAGGATTCGACGGATGTTACGTGGCGCGATCTTCTACGCGACGCCATCATCGTTCCGCTCGAATCCGAGGAGTACGGATTCCACCCGAAAGGAGGATGATGGAGGGATACGAGATCTCGTTGGACCGATCGTGCTTCTGGGATGTCGTGATCGTGAAATGCTTGGACTGTGGCGCGGAGGGGAAAGCGATGGCGGAATACTTCTCATTGGGCACCCCGGCGGAGACAGTGCTCGCGGAATCGAAAGATCAGACCAGGGAGGCACGACAACGGCTGCGGCATCTGGAGGGCTGTCCGAGGGTTTTGGAAAGGTTGGCGGAACCCGTATAATGTCCATAGACCGGGCCTCTGAGGAGAGGCCCACGAGATAGAAGGGAGGCAGGATGTGTCAGTTTCACTCGTTCATGCTGGAGGCCCGCAAGGGCCAATGCTTCGAGGTCGTCGGTGAGCCGCACCACAGCGGGATTGCGGCCAAGCTCGGGATCAGTCAGGACGGGATGTACCTTCCGGAGTTCCACGTTGACAAGCGGGCGTTGGTTTTCGACGGGACGGCGAGCACACTTCAAGGGGTGATGCAAGAGGCTGCAAGGACGCAAGCGCGCACGAACCGCGATCACGTTCCTGCGAACTTCGCAGCGGAGGCGTGGGCGAGGGCCGGGGCCGCGGCACAGCGGGATCCGTTCAATTCGAGGGCGCTCGAAAAGCTCGATCGCTATCTCACCGAACGGTTCGGGACCGCCGAGAATCTGATCGATTTCGTCGAGCCGCAATGGGGCCTCGCAAGCGGCCATTGCCGCGATCTGCTCTCCCCGGAGGCACAGACGGCGATGGGCGCAGAGGAACGCGCCGTGACCTTCGGCATTCGGGAGTTGAGTGTCGAGAGCACGACGAAGGCGGGAAAGGTCATCCACATCGTGGCCGGGGGCACGGCCCCTGGGAGGGTTGCAACGGGAGATGGGGCACTATCCCGCGTCGAGGTGATGGTCGATTCTGCCGGGCAGCGAAAGCTCCTGGACGCGACAGCCGAGAAGGTGGAATCGCGAGGGTCGGAGACGAACATCCATTTCTCCGTACCGTACCAGCGGGTGATCGGATGGATGGACACCGTCGATCTTGCGGAATTGAAGTTCAACGCGAGGCTAGTTCTTGCCTCTGAGGTTGACTTCGATGCGTTCAAGCGGCTGTTCAAGGAAGCCCGGTACCGACGGGCTGCGTGGAAGGAACCGGTCGAGTCTTTCGTGTACGCCAACGCATGAAGCTGAACTATCCGGATATGCTTCGCCCGAGATTCGAGGGGCGGAACAAGCAAGAGATCCGCATGCCGATCTACTGGCAGCCGTGGGTCGAAGGCGAAAGGCTGTGTTGGAGAGGTCCGGGGCACGAACCGTATGGGCACACCCTGGAAAGCCCAATCAAGCTCGGTTTTGCTGACGGAGTGCCTTCACGGGGAGAGGCACGGGAAGCCCTCATTCGGTTCGCCCCGGTCCAAACCGGCTCGTACCTGAAGATTGGGCTTGACTGTGAAGGCAGCTCGGAGGGGTTGGTCTTCGCTGTGAAAGACGTGAGCGTAGAGCGCCTTCAGGAGATCACTCCGGAGGGCGCGATTCTGGAAGGCATAGAACCTTGCCAGAAATGTGCCCCTTCTGTCGCTGTCAGACGGTTTAGGTCGCTCTGGGATCTGATGTTCAAGCATCAACTGATCCAGGCGGACGGCCCGAAGACGGCGGCATGGAAGAGCAATCCGTGGGTCTACGTTGCCGCGGGCAGCGTAGAAGAATCAACCGGGATCCCCATCCCCGACGAACGAACGCTACGATGCGTGTGAAGGGAGAGGACCGTGAAACTGAAAGTGACGCAGCCGGGCGGCGGCTTCTGGATCTTCGATTACGTCGCAAACGCACGATGCAAGCCGCTCGCCTTCGAGTCTGCCGCGAGGTATAGGGATTACGTCGGTCGGAACTGGGGCAACGAGGAAGACGATGCGTTGCTCGAATGCCTGACCGACGAAGGCGGGAAGCCCGTCGATTGGGCTCCCGAGGTGAACCGGATCGACGTTACGTTCCGCAATGAGACAGAGAAGGCGCTGTTGGTCAATACGAGAGCGTTCCTCGAAAACGATCTCGACGGCGGGACGATCGACATCATCCGGGAGCCGAGAAATCGGCCGAAAAGAGCGATCATGGAGGTCGCTGTGGAACAACGCTGAAAACGAGTAAAGTAAGACAGGGCAAGCGATAGCGCGTTCGCGAGGTGTCAAGGGCTTGACAAACACCTGCGAACGCGCTATACTTGCAACATCAAAGACAGGGAGGAAGCAAAATGACCCAGACAAGAGCGCCGAAGAGCATGGAAGGGATCTTCAGAGACATCCAGGCGAACAGGCAAGATGCGAAGCGGTACGTGCCCGTCGCGCTGAAGAAGGACGGAACGCCGGGCAAGGAAGACGCAATGATGGTTCGCCTTCACGCGAGAAAGAGCATCGATGAAGCGCGTGAGCGAGCCGAGTATCTGATGAATGTGAATCCGGGCAGGGAATACGTTGTCATCGACCGGCGGACCGGAAGCGTAGCGTAGAACTTCAACAGGGAGGTAGGAAAAATGACAGGAACCGAAAAGCTTCGCGGAGAGTGCAGAGTGATCCAGTGGGACTCCAACGGCAGCGAACATCTCGTCGCCCTCATCGATGAAGACGAGGACATCGCCGCGACGGCCAATACGGTCAAACGCAGCGACGGCCTTCATGACGTGCACTGCGGGATTCAGGACGACGCCAACGAACACTCGTTGGAGGCGCAGTGGATCGAAGGATT
>Ga0272442_10011285_pt1 | contig 10908 bp, 9 predicted proteins | sample SSMForm2O_FD_200262 | JGI IMG/M metagenome (GOLD analysis project Ga0272442, IMG submission 200262) | Marine sediment archaeal communities from Little Sippewissett salt marsh, Falmouth, MA, United States - SSM-Form-2O | ecosystem: Environmental > Aquatic > Marine > Wetlands > Sediment ... | reverse complement strand
GGCCACTTCACGCGGGAGGAAGTCGAAGCCATTATGCCCCAAGTCGAGATTCGCCCCTTGTAGGCGGGCGGTCAGTTCTCTGGCAGGACGAGGTCCACCCGTGCGCGCTCGCCGGCCCTGAGCTCGACCACTTCGGACGCCCACCGAATATCGAGGTCCAATGCGTCGATTTCGTCGGTCGGCACGCGCGTGGCCGAGACCACGACCGTGTAGAGGCCCGGCTCGAGTTGCTCGACGGCAAAGGCGCCCTCTAGGACGCCGGCGGCCGGTGCAGCTTGGAACTGGGCAAGCTCGAACAGGCGCTCACGAGACGCCGCTCCCAAGTCCCGGAACTCACCCCACAGGACGATGACGTCTGTAATCTCTTCGCTCTCGCCTTCGCCGGCTACGGTCCCTTCGATGGCACAGCACAAGTTGAATCGGATGTCCCGTCGAAGGATCTCCCCTTCGGCTAGCTCCAATCGGAGCGTTTTGTCGTTAGGTCGGCCCGGTCTCATCTCCACGGATGCTCTCAAGGCCACTGCTCCAGGAGGCAGTCCCTCGAAGCGGTAGCGGCCGTCGGGCTCGACGCGTTGCCAGCGGTCTGTCTCGTAGTCCGTTCCGGAGACCTTCACAGCGACGTGTGCCAGGGGCGCGGGCTCGCCGTTGGCGGTGACCGTGCCCTCGATCACACAAGTCGCCATCGGCAAGTCGAAATCGACCACGGTCACCGCGCCGGTCTCGACGATAGCCGGTTGCCTCACCAGGTAGGCCGTCGGGGAGGACTCCTTTTCCGAGCGAACCACTACGAGGATCTCCCCTGTCGGGACCGTCTCGATCGCATACCGGCCATCCGGCCCTGTGTCGGCCGAAGGCGGGCGATGGTCCGTTCGTGCAGCCGGCTGCACGGAGACCGGCAGCCCTTCGACCGGTTGCCCTCCCCTGCGCACGTGTCCCTCGATGCGCCCGCCACGGTCCAGGACGACCTGGACGCGGCCGGTCTTGCCGATCTGCGGCGCGATTTCGGCCGCGCCTCTCAGGTAGCGCGGATGCGTCACCGTGAGCAGGCGCTCTTCCGGAAGCAGTGCAGCGATAGTGAAGCGCCCCGTGTCGTCCGTCGTGGCCCTGAGATTGGCGCCCTTCTCCTTGCCCACGTAGACCGACGCGCCGGAGATCGTTTGCCCCTGCCCATCCACGACGAGGCCGTCGACGCGTCCGCCGCGGGGCAGTACTAAGACGACGCCCTCTGCGGTCTCCCCGCGTCCCACGGCAGGGACCCTCACCCGCTCGACGGCGTGCGTGTCACTTCGGGCGGCCACCACCAGCGGGGTTTCACTCATCACCCCGTCCACCGTGAAACGCCCGGCTTCGTCGCGCACGCGCACCCAGGGATACCAAGACGGCAGCCCTACCCGAGGCGACGGCAGGTCGTTCTCTGACAACGCCAGCACCTCGAACTCCTGCACGGGCTCGCCGGTCATCCCGTCGATAACGCTGCCGCACACGGTGCTGAGGTCGTGCAAGACGAGCGTCAACTCCGGCCCGCCCGGTGCAACGGCTTCTGCGCGCGCGCCGCCGTACTTGGCCTTGCTTACCGTCACGGCGTAGGCGCCTTCGGGCAGCCCCCGGAACTCAAATGCGCCCAGCCCGTCGGTGCTCGTGTGTTGAGCAAGCCGGGGGCCAAGGACGCTCACGCGGGCGTTCGGCATCGGCTTTCCTCGGGCGTCCGTCACCTTGCCGCGAATGGCGTGGGGGGGAGGCGGCGCTGCCGATTCCGATGGACGCGCCACCGCTTCCGTCCTGTCACGACGATCCGACGCCGCGGCGTCTTGAACCGCGCCTCTCTCAGCGTGGCCGCTGGGCAGTTTGGCGGCGGCTCGCGGCGCCGTGGAGATCGAGGGCCCGCGGCTGAGCAGGTACAAGGTCCCCCCAACCAATGCCGCAAGCAGCACAACAACACCGATGAGGATGGTACTGTATCGCATGGACGGCTCCGCGGTTCAGACCGCACTCGGGACCCATTCCGATCATACCGCTTGCGAAGACCCGATGGACACCGCCAAATTTACTCGCAGTCGCGCAGTTCGACTGCCAGGGCAAGCACGTTGTCCGCGGTGCGCGTGCGATCCATGCGCACCGCGTCCTTCTCTGTGACGACGACCGGGCCCTCGAACGCCAGCGCTTCCGGCGCGATCTCGGCGTGGTCTGTGAACGCGACCCGTTCGGCGACCGCGGCCCCGATGTCTTCCAGCGTCTTGTAGAAGGCCTCCGGAGACGCGATGGCACAGACGGCCTTCACCTGCCGACCTCGAATCGTGTCCAGCGCCACCGTCTCGCCGTCGGCCACGCGCCACAGCGCGGTCGGCGCGTGCCGCGTCTTGCGCACGGGCGCCTGCGGGGCCGCCATCAACAACGTCGCCATAAGGTTGGGGAGGTCGTCGGCCTGGTCGCACCGCGTCAGTATGATCCGCGTGGCGCGTCGGGCCGCGGCCGGCGGCTCGCGCAGGATGCCGCGTGGTATCAAGTGGCCGTTCCCGAATGGGTTCGTGGCGTCGACGAGCAGCACGTTCTCATTCCGGGCCAGCCGCACGTACTGGTAGCCGTCGTCCAGGAGGAGCGTGTCGCAGCCGAATTCGGCCATCGCCGTGCGCGCCCCCGCCACCCGGTCCGCGCATTTCACGATCCGCGCCCCCGCAACCTTGCGCGCGATCAGGGCCGCCTCGTCGCCAACCAACGCGTAGGCATTCGGCGTGTCGCTGTCCACGACCACGGGCCGCCGGGCGTGGTCGCTGCCGTAGCCGCGCGTCAGCACAGCGACTTTCTTGCCCGCGGCCGACTCCGCCCGCGCCCGCTCGATCACGGCGGGCGTTTTGCCTGTACCGCCTGCGGTCAGATTGCCGAAACTGATCACCCGGGCGTCGACGAATACGCGTGGCCGCAGCCGGCGCAGCCACATTCCCACACGGACCGCCGGGGTGGCCGCCTCGAGCACCGCCGCACAAACGGGGGGAAGGGGTTCGCCTCGACGGACCTTTTCGGCCAGCGCTTGGAACCGGGCTTTCATGCCGGTGCGAAGCGCTTTCCGCTGAATTGACGTACCAGCCCTTTCAACTCGAGCAGCGTCAGCGAACTCAGCGCTTCCGAGACCGAGATCCGGCACGCGGCCGCTATTTCGTCCACAAACGACCCGTCCGGTGACAGCACCGACAGGATGTCCTTCTCGAGTCCCGAGACCTTCTTCGCGGGCGCCTTGGTCTTGGGCGTTGGCCCCTCGGCGGCCGGGGCCTCGGGCGCGGGGGCCGGTTGCCGGCACTGGGCCGGAATCTCGAGTTCGACCAGGATGTCGTCCACCGTCTCGACCAGCTTGGCGCCTTGGCGGATCAGGGCGTGGGGGCCCTGGCTGTTTCTGACGCCCAGTTGTCCAGGCACCGCGAAGACCTCGCGCCCCTGTTCCGCGGCCTGACGGGCCGTGATGAGGGCGCCGCTGCTCGGTGGGGCTTCCACCACCAGCGTGCCCAAGGTCATTCCGCTGATGATCCGGTTGCGGTAGGGGAAATGGCCTTTGGCCGGCTTGGTTCCCATGAAGAACTGCGACACCACGCAACCGTGCCCAATGATCTGCTGCATCAGATCCGCGTTCTGGGCGGGATACACCACGTCAACGCCGTTGCCGAAGACCGCGATCGTCCGGCCCCCGGCCTCGATCGCCCCGCGGTGGGCGGCCGCGTCGATCCCGTTCGCCATGCCGCTCACCACGGTCAGGCCGCGCGCCGCCAACTCCCGCCCGAACTGCTCCGCCGTCCGAATACCATAGGGCGTGGCCCGGCGCGTCCCCACCACCGCCACGCTCGGTTCGTCTGCCAGCGGCGGCGCGCCTCGGACGAACAGCGCCAAGGGCGGGTCATAGATCTCGGCCAGCCGCAACGGATACGCCGGATCCTCGAGTGTGATCAGCCGCGCGTCACACGCCTGCATCAGCCGTTCCTGGCCCGCGACGTCCGCCGCATCGCCGTACTGCACAATGCGCTGGGCCAATCCCGGCCCGACCACGTCGCGCAATGCCCCCTGCGAAGCCCGCAACACGTTTCCCGGACTATGAAACCGGGCCAGCAAACGGATGAAGTGCGTCGAACCCACCCCCGGCGCCATCACCAGCGTCAGCCATTCACGTTGCTCCTTGCTCAGTCCCATTCGCCACATCCGTCCTCATCGTCATCTTCGTCTCCGCCCCCTCCTCCGTCAGCCACGTCAAAGCGCCTTCAGCATCACATTGCGAAACCACGCCTCGCCGCCACGCGCCTCGAAGAAGAGGTAGCCATCCAAGGGCTTGAGCGCGTAAGGCGTCAGGGACTTCCCGAGCGGCATCGTCATCTTCGCCAAGTCCACGTCCAGCACCTTCCAGCCGTTGAAATACACCACCACCACGCGCCCCTTGCACGTGACGTCGAAAGAGTTCCATTCCCCTGCCGGCTTCGACAGGTTGAACATCGGCGTCGCCACGCCATAGAGCGCCGCGCACGAGGTACTTGTTGGCGGCCGCCCATAGTCGTCCAGGATCTGAATCTCGATCCCGGAGTAGGGCGGGCTGTCCGGTTCACCACGCAGGACCACGCCCGTATTCGTCAGGGGCGCCAGCTTGAACTCGAGGTGCAAGGCGAAATCACGCAGCCGCTCCGCCATGTAACCTACGAATCCCACGGACTCGTCCCCGAAGACCCGCATCGTCTCCTCGTCGATCTCGAACATCTTCGCCTTAAGGACGTTTGCCCGCCATCCTCCGGCCTGTTCAGGCGACAACAGGTCGATCCAGTCCGGCCCGCCGGGGCGCGGGGTCGGCGCGCCTACGGGCGCCCGGGGCCCGTCCTGGTCATTCTCATCGGCAGGGGGCGGTTGGCCCCACGGCGTACCCACGGCCACGGCCAGCGCCGCTATCCACACCCAGCCCCCGCGGCCGTCCTTTCCGGGCCGTCTTGCATCCATAGCGCTACCCACCAGTCCCAATCCCCGAACTCCCTGCGCATGCTAGCGTCCTGCAACCGGGCCAGTCAACTTGACGTCAGTCTGGCATGACAACGACCTCGGCGAACGGTTCCGGCGGTGGCCTGGAGGGGGACGGCGCCTGCGGTTGCTGGCGCTGCTCGTACCAGTCGGCCCAGTCCGAGGGGAGGTCGCCCAGTAGCTTGCCTGTCATCCTGCGCAGCACGTCTCCAGCGGCGCGCCGCGCCCACAAGTTGCGCCGCATGGCTTCGATGAGCAACGGGATGACGTTATCGTCACCGGTCGCCCCCAGCAGCTCGACGGCGCGGCGGCTCAGGTCGCGGTCGTCAAGAGGCGGCGCCGCGGCGACCCGGCCCAGCGCTTCGAGCGCCTCTGGGTCGGCCAGGTCGGCCAAACCTTCGAGAACGGCCGAGCGCACCTCGGGCATCGGATGCGCCGTCAACTGCGCCGCCTGGGGCACGATCAGCGGGTCCCGCAACGCCACAAGCGCCTGGGCGCAGCAGACCGCCAACTCGGCGTCGGCCGACCAGGCCAACTCCGCCAGGTCCGGAGCGGCTCGCGTGCTTCTCATCTGGCCCAAACACCATGCCGCCAGCAGTTTCCGAGACCGTGGCGCCGCTGTGGCCTTGAGCAGGTCCAGCGTGCGCGACTCGAGGGAATCCTGCAGGGCCGGCAACGCCGCGCATATCCCGTTGGCCTCCTGGCCGCCTGCGGCGATCACCGCCATCACGGTCTCGAACGTGACCGCCGCGTCGAGGGTGGCCAGGATCCGTACGGCCAAGTCCCGCACGTCCTGCGACGGGTCCGACAAGGCCGACACAAACACGCGCGCGTAGTCCGCCCCCCCGGATTGCGCCAGCCCCTCGAGAGCCCGCAAGCGGGTCGCCGCATCTTCCGATTGAGCGCTCTCGAGTAGTACCGGCAGTGCCTCCTGTGAAAGCGGCCGCGCTCTGGGGCCGGCCGCCGTGGCCTCATGACGCCACAGCACTTCAGGGCGCGACATCCATTGGGCCACCCGGCCCGCTGCGGCCTTGTAGGTCGCCTCAACGTCGCCAGGTGCCGCGGCCACCAACAGGCCCATCAGACAAGGCGCTATCGCGAGCATGGTGCAGGTCGTACCCATCGGTTGTAATCGATCCTGACACGCATTGTGTCGCTTGCGGCCATCCTTGTCAACCGGGTGGCGTGAACCGGTGGTCCGGATGATCGGACCGATCGGACCGATCGGACCGATTCGACCGATTCGACCGATTCGACCAATCCGACCGATCGCACGCATGGCACGAACCGGCGCCCGGCAACCGGCGTCGCGAAGCCATATATTCCGGTCCCCGCTCTCTTTTTTCCGAAATCTGGGAATACGGGAAGGTGTGCATTTGTTCCACCCAGTAGCCGTGAGTGGGAACCTTCCCCCAGTTCCTCTCATGGTCGCAGTCAGAAATGACTGGTTCCCACCACTGGCGAGTGCGTTTAAGGCAGTCCCCCCGCTGCCCGCACTCGCCTCCTTATTGCCTGCGCGTCCATGGATTGCCAACGTTTCACCGCGCTTGGGGCGATTACGCCAACCCACTAACGCACAGTGACTTGCGCCCCGAACGCGGTGCGCGGTCCTGCGCCGCCGTGTCCTGGGGCGCTCCACACGAGCCGCCGTAGCCCGGACCCGCCCCGTCGAGCCGGGGACATGACCATGCAGGCCGTCGGCAAATGGCTGTAAGATACTGCGTACCTGTTGTTTACACACAGGCCGGTCTTGACGGCTGAGTGGCGCAAAGCGGCGCTGGTTGCGCGACCGAGTTTTATTGGAATACTAAGGTTTGCAATAAATCACAATGCGGTATTGACAAATGTGAAGCAATTGCTTACAATGCGCTAGAAGCTTGGTCTTTCACGAAGTGTTAATATTCCCCTTGCTGCGGCCCAATGTGCAGGCGCTCCTTCAGGTAGCCGGTGCGCTTCTGGGTTCCGTTCCATGAAGCGACGCAGGGCTGAACCAAGGCCATTGAGCGGAAGGCGGTAGTATCCTGCGATAGGAGACCCATCGATGACTCAGAAGATTGCAGTTGGATTGTGGGTGTTTTCCGGCGGTCCGGTTACCCCCGCGGCGGAAGCGGACCAAGAGCCTCTGCGCCCGCAGGAGCGTTTGGCCATGGCCGCCAAGATACGTGGTATCAAGGGCGTTGAGATTGCGCATACGGACGTCTCAGCCGACTTCCCCGCCCGCGAGTTCAAGCGTATGCTCAAGGAGTATGGCCTGACCTGCAGCGGGGTGGTTACGGATTATTCCAAAGATCCGCGTTTCGCCGTCGGGGCGTTCGGCCATCAACACCAAAAGACCCGCAATGCGGCCATCGAAGAAGGACGCAGGGCGGCCGACACGGCGCGTCAGGTGGGGGCCGGCGAGGTCACCTTGCGCCTGTATAGCGATGGCTTCGATTACCCTTTCCACATCGACTACGCAACCTATTGGAACACTTTGATTTCCTCCATCAAGACGATTGCGAAGTACGCCTCTCCCGATGTCAATATCGCCATCGCCTACAAGGCTCGGGAGCCCCGGAAGCACCTCACCGTCTCGACCGTGGGCAAGGCCCTGTCGCTGTGCCAGGAAATCGCCATGAAAAACGTCGGTGTGGCCCTCAATTTCGCCCATGCCCTCATGGCCGGCGAGAACCCGGCCGAGTCCGTGTCCTTCCTCACACGGTCCAACAAGCTCTTCCGGGTCTACTTCAGCGACGCCTACCGCCTCTGGGATGATATGCTCATCCCCGGCAGCATTAACCTCTGGGAGACGATGGAGGCCTTGCTGTACCTGAAGATCGCGCGTCAAAGGGGCTTTATTTGTGTAGACATGGAGCCCCACCGCATGGATCCGAGCCATGCCTGCCAGATCGCCGTGGGCAATCTATCCATCCTGTGGAAGAGGCTCGAGCGAATGGATGTTACCGAGTTGCGCAAGGCCCAGAAGACGCTTGACGCCGTTGAAAGCCAGAAGATCATCCGCCGGGTCATGCTGCAAGGATAGCAGTGCTCAGGTTCGAGCCTAGACAACACGTCCCCTCCGGACAGCGCCCGCCCACGCCCTGTGGGGCTCCATGTGTGAGGGGAGACTCCGATTCGGCTGACTGGTAACACCAGCGGCCTCAGCGCCGCGCCGCTACGGCGGCTGTCGCGTCTTGCCACGCGGCGCAGTCGTTCCGACCGGGTTGTAGCGCCCGAGCTTGCGCGCGCCCTTACCGAACTCTCCTGTGAGATCCAGCGCCAGGTCGGCGTCCTGCTTGATCGGCGCGGACACGTCCACGCCGTGATGGTCGGCGACCCGCGCGCCGTGTTTCTTCCCGACCTCAGCGCCCATCGCCGCGGTCGCGACCGTCTGTGCGGGCTGCGCCTTGTGCACACGCACCTCAACCACGAAGCCCTCACCGACGACGACCTGACCGACTTGGCGTTACTTCGGCTTGACCTGGTGGCCGCGGTCGAGGTGCTCGATACCGGGCTGCCCGGCGCGGTGTTCCAGGCCCACCTGTTGCCCGACAACGAACGCGGGCTGCCCTGGGAGATCCTGCCGCCGGTCAGCGTTCACGACCTCGCCGATGACTTCCCCGCCATGATCGCGTCGCTGGAAGACGAGATTGTACGCCACCGGCGGCCGCGTTTGGCCGGAGACAACCGCGACCGGGCCATTCTGGTGCACGTTTCGCGAGGAACGGCCTCGGAAGCAGAAGACTCCCTGGCCGAGTTGCGCGAACTCGCCCGAAGCGCCGGCATTGCCGTGGTCCACGAGGTCAGCCAGCGCCGGCCCGTCGACCCGAAGTTCGTGATGGGTAAGGGACGGCTCCAAGATACGGTTATCAAGGCAATGCAGTTGGGTGCGGAGGTCATTGTGTTCGACCTCAATCTCTCGGCGACGCAGGTGGCCGGCATTGCCAACTACACGGACCTCAAGGTGCTCGATCGCGCCCAGGTCATTCTCGACATCTTCGCGCAACATGCCCAGACCCGTGAAGGCAAGATACAGGTCGAACTCGCGCAACTGCGCTATCTCCTGCCCCGGCTCGGCGCCAAGCACACCGCCATGTCCCGCCTCACCGGCGGCATTGGCGGGCGAGGACCCGGCGAGACCAAGCTCGAGGTCAACCGACGCCGCGCGCAAGACCGCATCAACCAACTCACCCGCGAGGTCGACAAGCTCGGACGCCGGCGCCGGCTGCGGCGGGCCGCGCGTACCCGCAAAGAGCTTCCCACTGTGGCGGTCGTTGGCTACACCAACGCCGGCAAGTCCACCCTGCTCAACAACCTGACCCACAGCACCGTCATCGTGCAGGACGCCCTCTTCGCGACGCTCAATCCCGTTTGCCGGCGCTTGCGGTTTCCGCGTGAGCGCGAGGTCATCATTACCGACACCGTGGGCTTCATCCGCAATGTGCCCAAAGACCTTATGGACGCCTTCCGAGCGACCTTCGAAGAGTTGCACGAAGCCGACCTTCTGCTGCACGTCATGGATGCCGCCGCGCATGACATCGAATGGCAATGGGACGCCGTTCGTGAGCTCCTGGCCCAACTCGAACTCCAGTTGAAGCCAATTGTCACCGTGCTGAACAAGATGGACCTGTGTCCGCCCGAGCGCCTGCGCGGGCTCGCAGACAACTACCGCGGCGTCCCCATCTGCGCACGCGACCCGGCCACCTTCGGTCCCCTTCTCGAGGCCATCGAGGCCGCCCTGTGGCCCCGGGAACGCGCTTCCGTTCCCCACAAGCAAAACACGGCCGACGCGCACGGCTGAGAGTTCGTGGGAAAACGCACGCGAGCGCCGTGGCCGGTTCTGGAGAGCCTGTCGCGTGCGTCTGCCGGCTGGAAGCCGGCGTTACGGGGCCCTGCCGCTTCCTGCCGCATCACTTGGCAAGCTATCGGCCCGGCGCCTGTGCCAGGCCCGCAGCACTACGAGCAAGAACACGCCCAGCCCGATAGAGGCAAGGCTGAAGACCTGTTGTTCGGTCAACACATCGAGCAGCGTGGGGTTGTGGTCGCCGCGCACGAACTCGACTAGGAAACGGGCCACACCATACAGCACGAAGTAGGTTGGCAGGACGAAGCCTTCAAAGGGGTTCCATCTCTTGCGTAAGTACAGCAGCAGCAGGCAGATTCCGACAAGGTAGACGGCCGCGTACAACTGCGTGGGATGCACGGGATACGACCAGTGGTCCGCGCTCATCGACAGCTCGCTATACCGATGACAGTGGTCGAGGAACACCGGGCTTCCCGTCACCGGTTTCGAGAGGTCCCACGGCACCCGCGGGAAGCGCACGCCCCAAGGCAGGTCGCACCGCTTTCCGTAGCAGCACCCGTTGAGGAAACAGCCGATCCTGCCGAATGCGTGGGCCAGCGGGACATAGGGGACCGCGCGGTCGCACGACCACCAGAATCCCAGTTGATACCTGCGCAACATGAACGCGCAGTAAATCAATGGGCCGATCAAGGCCCCGTGGAACACGAGGCCCCCGTTCCAAATCGCGATCCACCCGATGGGGTCGCGCCACGAGTACGCCCCCGGGAACATCACAATGTGCAGCACCCGGCATCCGGCGATGCCCAACAACAGACACCAGAACGCCATGTTATTGGGCACCTGGGGATCTACGTTGTGGCTCTTGGCCTCGCGTTGCACCATGTGCAACGCTACCAGGAAGCCCACGGCAATCATCAGGCCGTAGCTGTGCAGCGGCACCGGGCCGATCTTAATCAGGGTCGGCAGCATGGTCCTGTTCCACAAAGTACCAGCTTACCACAAGCAAGAACACGCCGGTGCAGATGCACGAGTCGGCCACGTTGAAGGCCGGGTAGTACTTCCAAGGGAAGTTGAAGGGAATGAAGTAGAAATGGAACTGAAGGAAATCCGTCACCGATCCCAGACGGAGGCGGTCAATGAGGTTGCCG
>Ga0272442_10011284_pt1 | contig 10909 bp, 11 predicted proteins | sample SSMForm2O_FD_200262 | JGI IMG/M metagenome (GOLD analysis project Ga0272442, IMG submission 200262) | Marine sediment archaeal communities from Little Sippewissett salt marsh, Falmouth, MA, United States - SSM-Form-2O | ecosystem: Environmental > Aquatic > Marine > Wetlands > Sediment ... | reverse complement strand
CACCGTAGCTTCTTATGCGATCGGTTTGATTTATAGTAGACTAATGGCATGGAAATTGAACAAAATAAAAGGAGATCCAAGGATTATATTGCACTTTATGGCAGCAGGAGTTATGGCAGCTATTATTTATGTCGTTCTTTACCGCCTAAATTTCATAATATACCTAACACGATGGTATCATCTGATGCTCTTTTCATTATTTGGTCTTGCTATTTACATTGGCATCCTGTTTCTTCTTTCTGAGTTTAAAAAAGATGATTTCCACTTTTTTATTGATACATTAAACATAAAAAAGATGTTCAAATATGTTAAAGAAGAGTTGAGGGGAAAATAACCAAAATGTCGCGACATTTTTAACTTGAAGAGGAGTAATTCACAAGATTTAAATTAACAGCAGAACATATTGGCTTCGCATTGGTACCATTATGTCTTGGAAAACATTAAAATCTCAGAAGAAAGCAGATTTTCCTCTCTTCAAGGTTTTTGAAGATGTTGTAAAGCTTCCAAATGGATTGAAGTTGGATTACTATTGGGTTGAAAAAATACCTGTGGTTGTAGTAATCCCCATAATTTCAGATAAAATTGTAATGGTCAAGCAATATAGATATGCTATAAAATTAGATTCATTAGAACTGCCTGCAGGGCATATGAAAAAAAATGAGACCCCTGAAGAATGTGCAAAGCGTGAATTAAAAGAAGAAACAGGTTTCACAGCAGGTAAAATTAAAAAATTATTGGATTATCATCCATCAACTGAATATTCTAATCAATTATATCACATATTTATTTCTGGGGACTTAAAAGAAGGAAAGTCTGATAGAGAAAAATATGAACTTATGGAAGTTGAACTATTGGATGTAGAGTCTGTTATTGAAAAAATTATAAATGGGACTATTAAAGATGGGAGAACAATAACAGCAGTTTTTCTAGCAAAAATTATGAATGAACTGTAAAAAACATGCTATGAAATAGTTCCTAAAGTTTTCCAAAAAATATATAATATTCATATTGTATATGTATTTTATATGGCTGAATTTGTTATTCGCGGTAAGGAATTGATATCAAAAACAGTAAAAGAACACGGCAGTGGCGCCATTGTATATGTACCAAAACAGTGGGCTGGCGAAAAGGTTTCCGTGATTCGCGAAATAGAATATGATGTAAAAAAATTAGGAAAAACGCTGGATCGTGAAAAGCGAATTGTGTACAGCTATTATGTTTTAGATATCGTACATCGCGGCCATCTGTTACAAATGCAAAACGCAAAGGCTACAGCAGGCAGAGATGGGATCTCTGTTGTTGGCATTTTGACAGATAAAGCAGTGATGGAAAAGAAACCCAAGCCAATACTTGGTTTTGACGAACGTATGCTTCTTTCCCAGGCAATTAAATTCAATGATTTTGTGGTTGCCCAGGATACATACTCGCCTTTACCAAATGTACGGAATATACGACCAGACATATTGATGGAATCAAGCAGCCACAATGAAAAAGATATAGAAGAGGCGAAAAAAGTAATGTCTAAGTTAGGTGGTAAAGTTGTTACCACGCCGTATTACCCGTTAATATGTTCAACAGATATAAAGAAAAAAATAAGAGAGGGATAGAAAATGAATAAACAATTTTGGAATTTATGGAGCACGTATGCAACATACTACTTCGGTAAAGTCAACCTAAGTATAGTGATACCAGCGCTATTGATTACCTATGAAAATCTTAACTTATACGACTTTGGTCTTGTATCGTTAGGGTTTATGTTTGCTTATGCAATAGGACAATTTTTACATGGACAAATATCAGAGAGGTTCAATCCATATGTATATATAACAATGGGGTTGTTATTATCTGGTATAGCAAACTTTTTTATGGGATTCCTTGGAAGTTTCTTTGTTATGCTTCTGATACTTGAATCATTTGATGGTTTCTTCCAATCAATGGGTTGGTCTTCAATTGTCAGAGCAAATGCACTGATTCAAAAGGACGATAAAGATAGAGATCGATCTTCAACAATACTTGGATGTTCGTACCAATTTGGTAATTCTGCAGCTTGGTTTGTTTCCGCATTTGCAGTTGCATGGTGGGGCTGGCAAGCAGGTTTCTGGGTTGCAAGCTTTATGCTTATCTTCAGAGGCGTAACGCTATATCTCACAAAACCAAAAGTAGACTATAAACCAAAACAAACAGTAAAAAAGCAAGTCAGAGGGACAATTACATTTCCCATTGTGATGAGTGGTCTTTCCCTTATGGTTCTTAATATGGTAAGATATGGAGTCATGACCTGGCTTTTTACATATTATGTCTTTGCAGGTAATTTCGCAATTGCAGATTTTGGTACTGTAAGCCTTAAAATAGTATTTATTCCAATTGCCGGCATTATCGGTACATTAGTCTACAATAAACTACCATGGAAGAAAGACATCATAAGCATTATATTCCTTATCGGAATGGGCATTACATGGTATCTATTCCCGTTTGCAAATGATCTTGGAGGGACATTTCTCGTTCTTTTAAGTAGTGCATTCCTGTATGGTCCTCATGTATTCTTGGTTTGTACAATACCATCAAGATTCAAAAAGAAAGGCGTTGTGGCATCATCAACTGGATTTATTGATGGTATGGGATATGTAGGTACAACAATCATAATGTTAGTGGTTCCATATCTAGTACTAGAGACACAGGGAGCCTGGGATAACGTGTTTATCTTATGGTCATTGATTTCCTTTGCAGCATCTGCATTGGTAGCAATAACGTACTTCGGTCATTTCAAAGACAACGGTTATGGTAAAGACGTAGCCTGCGCAAGATCTGACTAAAAACGATCAAATCCCATCTCTCTTTTAGCTCCCCTAAAGTGAGATGGGATTTATCTAATTTTTAAAAAACTAATTAATAGTCTATTATTGCCCTATTCCTTTATAGATAATACCTGCATCCATAATTTCTTTCTTATTTAGGCAATTTCTCCCATCGACAACAACCAATATTCCTTCCTTTTTAAGCTTATTTGCAGATAATTGCTTAAATTCTGAATGAGCTGCAGTAATAACAATACATTTTGCTTTGTTCAAGGCAGATTCAAGAGTTCCAACATTAGATTTTTCAGGAATATATGGATCATAAATTATTATATTGGCACCCATTTTTTTCAATCCATCTATAATTTCGACTGCTGGACTACCCCTAATATCATCTATATTGTTCTTATAAGCAAGACCTAAAACTGAAATATTTATGCCCTTAACGCTTTTTTTAACTTCATTTAACCCTTCTACAACCTTTTCAATGGTATATGACGGCATACTGTTGTTGATACTTCGTGCTAATGAAAGAAAATTATGTTCAAAACCCTCTTTTTTACCTCTCTCTATCAGGTAATATGGGTCAACAGGAATGCAGTGTCCCCCAACCCCACATCCTGGATAATGTGGCATAAACGCATAGGGTTTTGTTGATGCCCCTTTTATGACTTCAACGATGTTTATTCCCATAATATTAAAGGATTTGGCAAGTTCGTTCACAAGGGCTATATTTACATCTCTAAACGTATTCTCAACAACTTTTATTGCTTCAGCCGTTTCTATATTGCTAACTTGTGTAATTTCAGCCTCCAAAATACTCTGATAGAATTCTTTTGTCTCATCCGCTCCTTTCTGACTAAAGGATCCAAAAACTCTTGGAATATTTTTAATTGTCCATTTTTTATTTCCCGGATCGATCCTCTCAGGGCAGTGAGAAAGATAAAAATCCTTTCCTGCCTTCAATCCAGATTTTTCTAGAACAGTTTTTACAACTTCATTTGTGACACCTGGATTCACTGTCGATTCAATGATTATTAGTTGTCCTTCTCTGATATGTTTAGATACTGTTTTTATTGCAGATTTTAATGGCCCCAAATCTGGATAATTATTTTCATCAACTGGAGTTGGTACACAAATAATAACAATATCTGCTTTTTTGATAACCTTTGAGTCCGTGGTTGCTTCCAACTTATATTTAGATTTTTTAAAATATTTTATAAAACTCCGATCTTCTATTGGCGACTCTCCACGTTTAATCGCCGAGATTTTTTCCTTATCAACATCTAATCCATATACTCTAAGTCCTTTTTCTAAACAAAGATATGATAATGGTAAACCAACATATCCAAGACCAATTATGCAAATTTTTTTTTTATTCATTTATAATTTCCTGGGATCGGCCCAACTTTCAGGTATTTTTCCAGATTTTATAACATTAAAAATTCCTTCTTCCAAAGAAATCTTTGGGTTATATCCTAAAACTTTTTCAGCTTTAGATGTATCCGGAATTCTTTCATGTATTTCTCTTTCTTCTTTTCTATCTGATTTTTTTAAAGGAATAAAAGTCGGTTTAATATCCCTTTTCGATATTTTAATAATTTTTAATGCCAAGTCTTTCATTGCAATTGGTTCTTTAGTGTTCCCTATGTTAAAAATTTCAGAATTTGCCTTTTTATTCATAAGTGTAAGAAGCGCTCCCTCAACTGCATCATTAACATAACAAAACGCCCTGATTTGGTTTCCCTTACCATATATAGTTGGAGACACATCATTCATCACGCAGTTTATAAATCTAGGCATAACAAATTCAGCTACCTGATTTGGACCATAAACATTGAAGAATCTTACTATTGAATAATCGAGACCATATCTCTGTTTATAGGCCCTTAAATATTCTTCACCTGCCAATTTTGTTATTGCATATATTGATTTTGGATTTACAGGATTATTTTCAGTTATTGGTAATTTTTTTTGGTCACCGTAAACTTCAGATGATGACGAAAAAATTATCTTTTTTACATTATCTCTTATACACGCCTCCAAAACATTGACGAATCCTTGTATATTAATAGTTAGACAACTTAACCTTTCACTTTCTGTCCTTTTTACGCCAAGTGCGGCAGCCAAATGAATGACATAGTCACAGCCTCTCATGGATTTCATTAGATCATTAGCATCCAATATACTTCCTTTATATATCTCGGCATCTTTGGGTGCAGGGTTAAGATTAAATTGATCAGGAAGATCAAAGGCTTTTACTTGAAATTTTTTTTTCAAAAGCATCTTTACCATAGCTGAGCCAATAAAACCTCCTCCACCGGTTACCATTACTTTTCCATTCATTCAAAGAATCCCCTAATTGTTTCAGTCACATAATTAATCTCTTCCCTTGTCAAAATGGGGGACATGGGCAAACTAAGAGCTTTTGCACATACCTTTTCAGTAATCGACAAATCTCCTGTTTTATAACCAAACCTGTCTTTATAGAATTTAGTTAGATGAATGGGATCATAATATAATTTACTAAAAATTCCATTTTTTGCTAGAAATGCCTTAAGTTTTTCTTTTAAGTTATTTTTTACCTCGATTGTATATATCCAATATGATGGATAGAAGTTATCTGGTGGAACCATTGTTTTAATATTTTTAATGTTTTTCAATTGCGAATGGTAAGCTTCTGCAACCCTCTTCCTCATATTCAGTATTTTATCGATTTTTTTTAATTGAGAATTCCCCAGAGCGGCGTTCATTGTCGGCATTCGAAAATTGTATCCAAGAGCAACATAGTCCTCCGATCTGCCATGAGAAACAATTAATTTCAGTTTTTTATAAAGAATCTCAGAATCCGTTACGATGGCTCCTCCATCTCCCGTTGTAATTATCTTATTTTGACAAAAACTAAACATCGCAGCGTCTCCAAACGTACCTGCTTTTTTATTTCCTATTTTAGCTCCTAAAGCAGCAGCAGCATCTTCAACTACCGAAATTTGATTTTCTTCTGCAATTTTACACAATTCCTTAGTATAATAGCAAGGGCATCCCGCATAGTGAACTGGAACTATTGCTTTGGTTTTTTTAGTAATCTTTTTTTGCACGTCATCTAAATCCAATCCAAACGTATCTGTTTCAATATCTGCAAGTACTGGTCTCGCTCCTGTGAATATGACAGAATTTGCTGTAGAAATAAATGTAAACGAAGGAACTATTACTTCATCGCCCTGTTTGATGCCCAATGCAAGAAGTATTGAATGGAGTGCCGAAGTACCCGAGTTAAACACAACGGCATATTCCGTTCCTACGTATTCTGCAATATTTTTTTCAAATTCTGATATTTCTGACCCAGTAGCCCAATAAGTACCTCTTCTGATCACTTTATTTATCGCATCTATATCATCTTGATCCCAATATATTGTGAAAAGAGGCAATTCCAATCTATCTTTCTCCATTTTCTTCTTTTTGAATAGAAATTTTCAATCTATATCTTTCCCCGCCTTTCTTAAAATAAGCAGCTTCCTTTATATCATTAGTAGTCAACGCTCTGAGTTGTTTAATTAAATCTTCAGCTTTCACATTTTCTTCCAAGTTAATTTGTTGAATCTTTTTCATGTCTTGTTTTTTATGATATGTTCCTATATCTTTTTGCTGAGGCTTACGAGTATAAGAATAATTAACTAAAGAGGGCCATGCTTCCTTAAATATTTCCACTTCCAAATCTAATACACGTTGATACAACTTATCTGCTGTGTCATCAGGTAAAATGTCCAATTTTTTTTGAAGAATCGTGTCTCCGGTATCAATATTCCTATCCATAAAATGTAACGTCGCTCCGAAGGGAACCTCATCATAAATGGCCCAAGTTGAAGTGTGCCATCCTCTATTATACGGGAGAAATGCTGGATGTAGGTTTACCACTCCATGTTTAGGTATGTTCAAAATTTCTGTTGGATAAATATAAGGGAAATGCACAGAAATTATGTAATCAACATCCAATTTTTTGAGAATTTTTTTACTAGATTCTGTCTTAAATTCCTCTCCTTTTAAAATACAATCGTCGTCAAGATGCGGGCATAGTTTAATCATTTTTTCAGAAAGAGTTGAAACTTTGTCTTCGGGTACAATAATTGCAAGTGGTTTTACCCCTTGAGTATTAATGAATTTAAGTAATTTAACAGCGATATCTCTATTTCCTGCAAAAACTATCCTTGTAGACATGTTATCCTCATTTAAATAAACGACCTCATATCTTATTTTTAATACGTTATCTTTTTTTGGATCAAGTTTGCCGTAATCTCTATTTTATTTAATATACTTACTACCCGCTCTGCTGTTTTTCCATCACCATATGGGCTCACACATCTAGCTATTCTCATTCGAAACTCCTTATCATACAAGGCTTTTTCGATTGCCTTTAAAATATCTTCACTGCTATATCCAACATCTATAATATTATCTGCTCTTTCTCTTCCTTCCTGCCTTTTTCCAACGTTAACAACCGGCAATTTAAAGGAAGGGGCTTCAATTATCCCACTACTTGAATTTCCTACCATTGCTTCAGCATGTTTCATTATATTTAAGAAAATATCGTGATCAATATTCTTGAATATATGAATATGGTCAAATTTGGCACTGCATTCTTCAATCAATTCTAGTATCCCCCTCCCTCCTGCATCTGCATTAGGAAATACTGCAATGACTTGTTTATCTAATTTTTTCATTGCATCCATAATGGATTTTATTCTCTTGATTGATTCACCTACCTCAGTGGTAATTGAATGAAAAAGCAGTATAATGGTCTCACGATTTTCTAGATTAAGTTTGGAAAATAACTCTTCTCTCGTCATAAATTTTCGATTCAATATGGAATCTAAACCAGGGGCACCAACGTGATGAACTCTCCATTTTTCCTCCCCCATACGTATCAATCTTTCGTAACTTTGTTTACTTGCAGCAAAATTAATACTTGCCAATTTGCTTATTGCATGTCTTGCAGAGTCATCCAAATGCCCTCCTATTGATTTATCTCCAGCGTGCATCTGCGCAACAGGGATATTCATATAAAAAGCAGCAAGAGCCGCTCCAAATACCTCTACCCTGTCGCCCAATATTAGAATTAAAGACGGTTTAAGCTCTTGAAACGTTTTTGTAAGTTTTAGAACTGTCTCACCAAGAACTATACTCATACCGATATTCGTATCATCATCTAAGGACAATTTTACTTTAGCATCGATATTAAAGCCATCTCTTTCAATTTCTTTGATAGTACCTCCAAAAATGTCATTTAAATGCGATCCAGTTACTACTAACTGTAATGTTAAATGCTTGTGTTTTTTAATAGCGCTCATAACAGGCTTGAGAAGCCCATATTCTGATCTAGTTCCGGTTACAACGCATAATTTCTTACTCATATTATTCGCCTGTATAATATGAACGCCTCTGCATGATTTTTATTGCACATAAGTCCTCTGAACTGAGAATAAGTTTTAACTCCCTCCATCGACCTAGGATGCGGATACTCCCGTATTTCGCTTTTATAACTCTTCAGTATTTTCGCTTTAGTATCGATATATTTCTCGATATCGACAAAAGTATTTGGGCAAAAATTATTGAAACCTGCAGAATATGTTGTAGATGAAGGAATTTCATAAAAATAAACCTCTTTGACTTTGCTGCAATTTGGATTCGTTGCTACTAAACTTGCTTGACTTACTATTTTATGATCTTGATTTGGGTCATTGTCATAATGAGAGAAAACCGTCTCTGGATTTACTTCTTTTATTATCTCCTGTAATTTGTTAATGATGTCGAATATAGGAATAGTATCTAATAATAGCGATTGGAAGTCAAGAAAGAATGTTTTTTTGATTCCCAACATTTTACTTGAATTTACAACTTCCTTCCTTCTTTGAATGCCTTCTTCTTTGGAAAGCTTTAGACTTTTTACTGCTTCTGTGACGACACATAAATAAACATTTGCGTTTTCTTCTTTGATCAATTTTAATATGGTTCCGCCTGCCCCTAAGACTTCGTCGTCAGGGTGACTTGCAATAATCAATACCTTTTTTTCCATCATTTCCTATACCCTACCATGCCATATACTTGTTTTTTAATTATAAACTCTCCATCGAGTTCTATTTTTTTATCAATTTCCCGCTTCATTTTTCCAAGTATTTCTTTCTTCTCAGCTTCAGCATCATAACTTTCTTTGAACAATAACGAAGCCGTATAATAATCCAATACTTGTTGAGTTGTTTTAAAATGTAGATTGTTATCAAATATTTTAATGGAAACATCTGAAAAGTATTTTTTTGTAAGAGGAATAAATTCTTTTTCAATTCTCGCTCTTCTCATTAGGGGTTTTTCAGGAATTCTTCCTCCAGTTAGCTCTCCGTGTAATTTCCAAAAATCTTCTGTATTTTTTGGCGTAGGACCCACAATGAGAATTCTCCCATCTGTTTTTAATAATCGTAAAAATTCCTTGATTAACTTATCTGAATCAGAGACATAGTATATGGAAAAACAACTGGAAATCAAGTCGAATTCACCATCTGGAAACGGAAAAGAAACGTCCATATTATGACTAGAAAAGGTAACATTATGGATGCCATTGGCAACAGCTTTTTTCTTTGCCGTTTCCAACAGCTCTCTAGAAATATCTACTGCTGTAATATGACCCGTATTTTTGAGGGCTTTTCCAAACGATACAACTTGTTTCCCGTTACCACACCCTACATCCAATATTTTTTCTCCGGGTTTTATTTCTGCTAGATTCAAAATCCATTGATCTATATCTTTTTCTGATAGCTGATTATGAATGTCAATTCTTGACGATAGTTTTTTGTTGGTTTCATCGTAGCCTAAATCAGTTTTTTTCATAAATGTCGTCCCTTTCTATCACACTATCTTCGCAAATATCTTTCCTTACAATTTTTCCCAATACATTTTTTAATTCTTTAGGAGGAATGCCTGTTCCCGGGCGCTTTATCTGTATAATCCCCATCGTAATTTTTGTACCCTTAGGGATGTTTGTTTTCGAAACAATGCTCTTCCGTGCAACTTTTGCAATTTCTATTTCATCTTTTGTTGGTTTTTTAATACCATCTCCAAGGATATCGTTTGGAATTTCCACTGAGGTGCCACTTCTAATTTTTTGTACCATTTCTTTAAGTTCATATGGATCCAAAGAGGCTTTATGATCTGGCCCGTCCATATTTTTATCTAGTGTAAAATGTTTTTCAATAACCTGCGCTCCAAGTGATACTGCATATTTTGGAACTTGTATTCCTTCAGTATGGTCCGAGTAGCCAACAATGCATCCGGTCTCTTTTTGCATAGTTTTCATTGCCAGTAGGTTCACATCGCTTTTTGGACAAGGATAATTTGTAGTACAATGCAAGAGGATGAGATGATCATTATATCTGGTAATAACTTCAACAGCATCCTTAACCTCATCCATTGTACCCATTCCTGTTCCCAATATTATCGGTTTTCTTTTTTTTGCTATTTTTTCTAAATATGGAAGATTTGTTAAGTCTCCTGAACCAATTTTAAAAGCAGGGACCAGATCATCTAAATAATCAGCAGCGTCTTCAGTATGGGGTGTGGAAAGAAATATAATGTCCTTCTCGTCACAATAATTTTTTAATTCGTTAAAATTTTCATAATTCAATTCTAATTTTTTCAACATTTCTTGTTGGCTTTGTTTAATACCCGTATTCTTCGATTGATAAGATGCCATCAAAGCATCTTTTGTGACTAAATTTTCAGCCTTAAAAGTCTGAAATTTTACAACATCTGCACCAGTTTTTTTCGCCACATCCACCAATTTCTTAGCTAATGTAATGTCTCCATTATGATTTACACCGGCTTCTGCAATTATGAATACAGGTTCACCCTCTCCAATCAATCTATCTTGAATTTTAATTTTCTTCATTTGTTCTCCTTTTCTATCAACTTCTCAGCTATAAAAAAATCTAATTCAGTATCAATATCTATAGACCTATCATCAGGCATGATAACTGCTCTTGTATCTTTCCCTCTTATATTATCGTAATCCATAATGGTCTTTTTCCAGGTTGCATATACTGCGCCATTTGGAATATAAACACTAGCCC
>Ga0272442_10011283_pt1 | contig 10909 bp, 5 predicted proteins | sample SSMForm2O_FD_200262 | JGI IMG/M metagenome (GOLD analysis project Ga0272442, IMG submission 200262) | Marine sediment archaeal communities from Little Sippewissett salt marsh, Falmouth, MA, United States - SSM-Form-2O | ecosystem: Environmental > Aquatic > Marine > Wetlands > Sediment ... | reverse complement strand
GTAAGCATATCCAGTGAATCGTTGTCCATCAGGTAGTTCTCTTCCAGGAAATCGTCATTCAGTTTTTCACGTAATTCATACAGACCGAAATATGATCCGTTGATATATGCTACTATCGCCGAATAGGCAGAATAATAGGTATGTGTATTTTTAGCGATAGCTTTAACCTGTAAACCATCCTTATACTGCAGGACATTATACTGGTTGCTGCCGTTGCGTAGATAGAAAGAGGAGTAGCTCTCGCGGTTACGGCGATCGGGAATTAGTGCATATTTGACATCGCCGTCGCCCAGTGTGCCGTGTCCCGGCTCGATACGTACGGAATGCTGGGGATGATGGCGGCTGCCTCCCCATCCGCCATCTATCTGTATCCCTGCCTCCTGTTTGAAGACCAGTGATTTATCTTCATCGAAATATTCGATATAACAGGGCTTGTTCCATTCTTCGTCTACGTTATCGAAAATACCCGTTGGCCCGTACAGATTTTCATTATCGGTGCTGATAGAGATGACAGGCAAAACATGCGATACATTTATAAAATATGTCGCCGAGACAGGAGGGCTGGGTAACTTGTCGGAAGAACTGAAACACCTGGCTTTCAGGGTAGTGGTTGAGGATATGGTTACCGGGCTTCCGCTGTAAGATGTTGAGTAGGCTGTTGGGTCGGAGCCATCGGTGGTATACCTTATTACCGACGTCGGCGACTCAGAAGAAAGCGATACGCTGACCGCTGAATTATAGAAACCGGCTTCTGCTGAAAACAGGGGAAGCGGTTCGGATCCGTTAGTAAAAGCCTGGGATGCATTGTTACTTGCACCCGGGGTAGCATCCGGAAAGATCCCTGTGTCAGAAGCCCCGTCGGTTGTTCTGCCCACTGAAGCATTCATAGGAGTCCGGGGAACGACCAGCGAATCAAGTATGGTACCACCCGGAGAACTCAAGTAAAGGGTCTCACCGTCGGGGTCGATTTTGAAATTCGTATGCATGAATGTTCCTGTATTTTCAGGGAACCAGTGAGGAACAGGATTAAAGTAAGTCTCTGTTGTACGTATCCCAAAGCTCAGGAAGGGTATGAGGGTAAGGTCGCTGGATGTCAGGTTCACATTATGTACTTCAATGGCCAGAAGGTTATTGCCCTGGTTCCACGCTTCGCGGACCAGCGACATATTGAGTATAAATTTTTCAGGATCGTTCCCCTGGTACATTAAAGCTTCGTGATTTCCGTTTGCCAGAGTGTTCCAGGCAGGTGCTTCCCCAATATTGCTGCTCGCAATCTCAACGCCGTTAAGGTATGCAACGAAAGAATCATCGTAATCGATATGTAAAACGGCAGCTGCAATGGCTGAGGTATCTGTTATCTCAAACTCTCTGCGGATATAAACCGATGGGATGGAAGAACTGGTAAGGGTGTTATCGTCGCCGTCACCATAGCCGAAACCGGCTATTCCCTCCCCCCAGGAGTCGGCGTTGTACTCAAGGGTATTCCAGTTAACGGGGGTTGTGGCATCGGGTTCAAGGTATCTGAAGGTGTCGGAAGGCAATACGGCCGATTCCCAGTGGTCGATCATGATAGCATCCTTAATATCTAGTCCCGAGGCGAAAACTACCACGTACTGCCCGGTATCGAGCATATAATCAGGAAAGATCCATTTTCCGATCTTATCAATCTTATCGGAAATACCATATCCCTCAAGGCTTATACCTGTAGCTCCGGCATTGTACAGTTCGAACCAATCATGGGTTTCGCCCTCATCGTCATATATCTGGGTATAATTCCTGTTGGATGCTTCATTTATCAACACCTGTGATTTTGCCTCAGAAAAAAGCAGAATCATGATAAATATACTGACCAGGTATTTCATGAAATGCTGTCTTTGTTTTACAAGATACGGAATTTTTATCCACCACCATTTACAATGTAAACCAGTAATTGAACTTCACAAGGAAGATATTATCGGGGTATATTTTAAAAAGAGTTGAAAGGCTCTCCCCGATACCCGGATCTGCATTATTTTCAAATCCGGTACGATTGTGAGTCCAGACAAGATAGATATTTGAACCCGGTTTAAATTCCCATCTCATAACAAAGTTTGAGCGGAATTGCATGAAGTTAAAATCAGGATTATTAAAGCTGTAATCAGCCAGGTCATCCAGATCTTCATCCACATAATATTTGCGTTCACTGGTGACGTACCATAGCTCATCCTGTCCGTAGGAATAGCACCGGTTTTCAATATTATCAGCCCTTGGTGAGACGACTTTCCTGAATCCGGAGTAAGTGCCTGTTGATATGAACGGACTGCCATAATACCTTACAGAAAGATCGGGTGTTACGTAATAATCCAATCTCAGGGTAATACCGAAAGTCTGTTGTTCCAGATGACCCATTAGGTAATGTTTATCGCTTCCCAGGCTGACAGTCTGTACATACTGATAGTAATTATGATTTTTCAGATAAGAGCCGTTTATGTTCAACTGAAGGGCGCTGCTGATCCTGTAAGCCAGGGCAGGGGTGAGGTTAAGATACCACGATTTGTCATCATATGATTGATGCATGACATTCATATTGAAGCTGAACTTCTTACGGGTATCTGATGTAAATCCGGATGACAACTCCCAGTATCCGGGTACTTTAAACGAAGGACCGCCTCTCAGTAGTCTTGTATCCAGTGTTGTGGAAATACGTTTGATGCCTGCATTTATGTTCCAGTAGCTGTGAAAGCGGGATTTAAATTCTGCTCCTAAAGAAGAATAAAGATAATCTCCGCCAAAATTCCAGGCATTCTCCTGCTCAAGATATATTGAATAACTTAGGAATAACCTGTTCGGATCGATGACATCATATCCCAGGCGGGATGTTTGCGAAAGAATATCTGCCATTTTAAGATAACCCACATCATTCAGTTCCAGTCCCGGGGATCGCCAGTTTAGATTCTCACTGAACCTGAACCGGCCGTTGCCACCCCTGCCGAATTCAATCTTGCCCCCATGCCCCGTAAAGGTGTTTGTGGTTGTATCCAAGGGTATATGATCAGCATCAGGACGCTGATAATAGTGTACCGGATTCATCTGAAGGTTTATTATCGATTCACCGGATCCCTGTACATGACTAAAAATAGTTTTCACATCAAGGTAATAGGTTCGGTTTTTCCAGTAATTCTCAAAATCAATTCCGCTGCTGTAGGCAGATCCGGAAAAACTTTCCAGGTAAGGCTCAGAAATATGTCTGTTCGTTGTGGTAAATATCACTCCGATAACGGTATTTCCCTGCCGGAAATCCTGCTGGATTCTGGTTACCAGGTAATTCGTGATTGGTTCTACGATTTGTTCGCGTGTATCTGAGCCATCCGATATTTCAGCAAGCTCACCGGCAGTTATACTTTCCACAATACCGATTGAAAGTCCTTTCTCTGTTTTTCCCGTAACCTTCAGGGCACTTATGATTGTTGTCTGATCGGGTATTGATGCATACTCTCCTGCAGCTGTTTCGGGCTTGCCGCGGGGAGCCTGGCCTATCCTGCGGGTGTAAAAGACCTTATCCTTTCCGATATCATAAGTCAGGATGGAAGTACCTTCAAGAAAAAAAGGTCTCTTCTCACTATAAAATACTTCATAGGCTGTCAGATTCATTATTGAAGGATCTGCTTCCACCTGGCCGAAGTCGGGATTGACTGTAAAATCAAGGGTCAGATTTGTTGACAGCCCTATTTTCCCGTCCAGTCCGGCGCCATAGTTGAATCTTCTGCCCGAGCTGGCAAACGGATTTTCTGCTTCTTTTTCGAAAGTATGGATCTTCCCCAGTATATAAGGCATCAATTCAATTCTCCGGGATTTTTTCAGACCGCTTATGCCATGTAGCTCTCCGAACAAGGGCACCATTAACGGAGCATCCATGGGGATCAGATTGAAATGGTTTATTTCTCCTGAGCGATATATTGTTCGGAACACATGAAATCCCCAGACTTGTTCTTCATTGTCGGGATACCTTAACTGGCTTAAGGGAATTTTCATTTCGGCAGTCCAGGCCGAATTTTCGAGAGCTGTCTTACCATCCCACACAGCATCCCAGTTGCGGTCGAATCTGCCAATATTCTGATGAATAAGATCCATCTTCCCTCCGGCGGCTGTAAGGGAAAATTCGAAAGCTGTCCGGTGGTCAAAATAACTGTCGAAAGCAATACCTGTTACATCTCCCGAATAACCGTCACGCGGGGCCTTTCTTATTTCAATCTTTTCAGGTTCAGTGTCATAACACCGGATTGCCGCATAGATAAATTTATCATCGTAGAGGATCTTGAATTCTGTTTCCTGTGACGGAGGATCTCCCTCATAGGGTGATACCTGTATGAAGCCGCCGGCCCATACTCCTTCCCTCCAGCATGAGTCATCCAGAATACCATTTATTGCGGGTGGTTCATTTACGAGACGTAATGCTCTATATTTCCTTCTTTCCGGAGATTGATCCTGGGCATATAACATGTTACCGGTCTGTACTGTTAACAGGGAAATCCAGGCCAGGCTAATAAAGAAGGATATGATCCTGGTTTTATCCAAGTAAGATCAGGTTATTTGTCTTCAATAAAATTACAAAAAATCTGAATCATAGTTGTAGGTTCGTTGCATACAACCAACCTACTATTATTTTAATAAAATCAAAAGATGTAAATTTGAAGACAGGATGATAATGCTTGTAATATATTTATTTCTGGCACTCTTTATTTCCTTCGTTTGCTCGATAATGGAAGCCGTTTTGCTATCCACGCCACGGACATTCCTGGTTGTCCATCAGGATTCAGGCAAGTCATGGGCAAAACATTTCATAGCCCTGAAAGAAAAAATTGATAAACCATTATCAGCAATTCTGACACTTAACACCATAGCACATACGGTAGGAGCAGCAGGTGTCGGTGCCCAGGCTGTTAAGATATTTGGTGAACCATCCTTCGGAATAATATCTGCTATTCTGACCCTTCTGATACTTATTTTTTCAGAAATAATTCCAAAAACTATCGGTGCACGCTATTGGAGAGGATTAGCTGTGATTTCATCATATTCAATCAGGGGAACAATATTCATTACATACCCTTTTGTACTGGTATCAGCTCTCATTACAAGGGCTTTTTCAAAAAGTAAAAGAGAGAAGTTTACCAGCAGGGAAGAGATATCGGCACTGGCAAGTATAGGTGCAGATGAAGGGATTTTCAATGAAAAGGAATATAAGATTATTCAGAATATTTTGCGACTTAAGAATTTAAGAGTCAGCGAAGTGATTACCCCGAGAGTTGTTATGGCCACAGCTGACGAGGATCTTTCCCTTGAAGAGTTCTTGAAGAATAAGGATTATCTGAAGTTTTCGCGCATACCCGTTTATTCGGAAGATAAGGAAAATATTGACGGATATGTTTTCAGGGGAACGGTATTTGAGAAACTTGCCGAAGACCAGCACAAATTGAAACTAAGGGATGTAAAAAGGGAAATAGTTATTGTTCCTGAAACGCAAGACCTGTTTGATGTCTGGGAGTTACTGCTTGAGAAGAAAGAGCATATAGCACTGGTTGTTGATGAATATGGCGGTATAGAAGGAATTGTAACCATGGAGGATATCATAGAAACACTGCTCGGTCTTGAAATCATCGATGAGAAGGACACAATTACAGATATGCAGAGATATGCCCGTGAGAGGTGGAAGATACGTCAGGTGAAATACAGATATTTAGAGGGAGATAACCGGGAAGAAGGATAAAACTAACCGTGCTGATTCCATTAATCCGGGATATTACTTGGGTGGGTGGGATTCTTTCATTATCTTGTTATTCATATTTTTAACAAAATCAAATATCATTAACGAAGATCTTACAAAATGAAAAGATTATTTTTTGTAATAATGATTGCATTGTTTAGTAACCTCGTATTTACACAAGTACCAGAATCATTTAATTACCAGGCAGTAGTACGTAATGCTGCAGGGGAGCCTGTTATTAGTCAACAAGTTTCCTTCTGGTTCACAATCTATAAAACTAGTCCTGGAGGCACAATTGTTTATAGTGAGAAACATTCACCAACAACAAATGGGTTTGGACTTGTTACCATAAATATAGGAAATGGTACAGAAAAAACAGGTGATTTTACCACTATAGATTGGGGAACAGACAGCTATTTTCTGAATGTTCAGATTGATCCTGCAGGTGGGACAAGTTACATTGAAATGGGAACAACACAATTGTTGAGTGTGCCATATGCTATGCATGCAAAGACTGCTGCAAACTATATCGAGAAAGACCCAAAAGTTGGAGTGAACGTAACAAATTACCTTTCAAAATGGGATGGTACTGCTCTTGTTCAATCAACAATTTATGACAATGGAAAGGTTGGAATTGGCACCAATTCACCTAGTGAGAACCTGCATATAAAGACAACAACCACTGATGGAAATATAGTACTTGAAGTACCTGATGGTGATGGTTACTATTTAGGTTATAATAGTGGAGAAGACTATATGGCTATTAGTGTTATCAATGGAGGTACTCTTTATTGGGAGACTCTGAATCTTAAATCTGGGAACGTTGGTATTGGTACAAATAACCCATCTGCCAGACTTGATATTAATGGAATAATTAAGTCAACAGGAGCTTATTTTACGGGAACAACAACTGTACCGACTCCTGTCAACCCAACTGATGCAGCTACAAAAGCATATGTTGATGCGTTACTGCAAATAATAAACCAATTGGAAAGCCAACCCGGAATATTAAAAGATGTCGATGGTAACCTTTATACTACAATAAAAATAGGCACCCAGGCATGGATGTGTGAAAATCTTAAAACCACAAAATACAATAATGGAACTGCTATTCCGCTTGTAACAGATAATATTGCCTGGTCAAATCTTACAACACCAGGATATTGTTGGTATAACAATGATGAAGCTACATATAAAGCGACTTATGGAGCCTTGTACAACTGGTACACAGTAAACACAGGAAATCTGTGTCCCGCAGGTTGGCATGTGCCCAGCGATACCGAGTGGACAATACTTGAAAACTACCTGATTGCCAATGGTTTTAATTTCGATGGTACAACTACTGGCAACAAGATAGGAAAGTCACTGGCATCCACTACATTGTGGACGTTATCATCAAATACCGGAGCCGTTGGTAATACGGATTATCCATCTAAAAGAAATGTCACAGGCTTTACGGCTCTTCCGGGTGGCCTCCGTATTAACAATGGAGGATTTGGCCAAATTGGAAACTACGGTCAATGGTGGTCGACTACGGAAAACGATGATGAAATTGCATGGTACTGTTCCATGTACTACGATAACACCGGTTTTTACAGGAACATCGCCTATAAGAAGTATGGTTTATCTATACGTTGCATAAAAGATGAATAATCCAGGTAAATAGGTGTTCGGGTTGTGCTGACGACTTTCAGTGTCAGCATGGTCACTCTCTTTATGTTGCAATGCAGAATGCATGGTTCTTAGGCTTACAACATAAATCGCAACCCTCACTATTGATTAAGGCTCGCCTGCCTGTCCGACAGCCGGCGGATATATGCAGTTTCGAGGATTCGGGAATGTGCATACTGCCAAACATTCATCAGGCAGGCCAGCCCGACCGAAATCATTCAGGCAGGGAACATGAGTTTATAGAATCAAGAATCTTTCTAAGTTTTTTTTGCCTGAAGCACTTTTGTAATACTTTTCCGTTTTTCTCGCTTTTTCTATGGACCCTATATGCTCAGAATAAAATAACCGCCAGGGAATAAATGATTTAGTTGAAAATACTTTTCTATTATTATGCTCCTTTATTCTTCTAAAAATATCTTGAGATATACCAACATAAATCCTGTTGTCTACCATGCTGACAATAGCATATACATAGAAATTACCTGAATTCATAATAATGCAGCGATATAAACTTGTAGTCCTACCAGGAATCGAACCTGAATCTGAAGTTTAGGAAACTTCCGTTCTATCCATTGAACTATAGGACCAGATGAATTACAAAAATAGAGCTTTTTTTATTCAATCCAACCACAAAATATCAGGAGAGGATATTAAGTATTTAGTTTATAAATCTGGAAATATGATAGGAGGCAGACCACCAGGAATCCCTGTCTGACTGACTGCGTCAGCAGCCAGGCAGGGAACCTGAATCTGAAGTTTAGGAAACTTCCGTTCCCTGCCTGCCGGCAGGCAGGTATCCATTGAACTATGAGGCCATTCAACGGCGCAAAAATATCGCTTTTTTTTTTCAAAACAATGCCGGTACGGCAATACTGTACTGTACCATTGTCTTTATCAGTAAAAATAGGCTATATTTGGTACTGTCAAAAAAACCCCCAACATGAACTGGATCGATTTTATTATAGTAATAATTCTGGGTATATCGCTGATAAGGGGATTCTCAGATGGCCTTGTTAAAGAGGTTGCATCACTGGCCGCATTGATACTGGGAATATGGGGCGCTATAAGATTCTCAAATTTCACAGCGGGGAAACTGTACGAATGGTTCGATATGACAGGCCAGTATGTAGGCATAATATCGTTCATAGTGACTTTCGGTGTGATTGTTGTCCTGGTCCATTTCGTAGGGATATTTGTTGATAAGGTTGTAAAAGCAGTAGCACTTAATTTTCTGAACAGGCTTCTGGGTATTGTTTTCGGGTTGTTCAAAACAGTACTTATCCTCAGTGTTTTCTTTGTGATACTGAATGCCATTGATGCACGCCGGCCATTTCTTCCAAAGGAAAAAATTGAGGAATCGATGTTTTATAATCCTATATCCGATGTTGCTCCGGCCCTTTTCCCGATAATAGGAGAGGGCGATCTTCAGAAAAGCTTCGACAGGCTGAAGAAAATACCGGATGAAGAGCCTGTACCGGAAGTAAACCATGAAGAGGTGGCTATTTAACCCTGTTTGCTATATTTGCATTTTTGAACATAGGCGTTTATGAATTTTATAGAAGAACTGAAATGGAGAGGCATGTTACATGATATCATGCCGGGTACAGAAGAACTGCTCAAAAAGGAGATAACAAAGGGCTATATCGGTTTTGATCCCACTGCTGATTCACTTCATATTGGTCATATGGTACAAGTGATGTTGCTGGCTCATTTTCAGAGGGCAGGTCATATACCCATAGCACTGGTGGGAGGTGCCACCGGTATGATAGGCGACCCTTCAGGAAGGGCAGAAGAAAGATCTCTTCTCGATGAAAAAACTCTCAGGAAAAACCAGGAAGGGATAAGGAAACAACTGTCAAAGTTCCTCGATTTTGAGTCTAAAAGTGAAAACAGTGCCATCCTTGTCAATAATTACGACTGGATGAAAGAGTACTCTTTCCTGGGTTTTATCCGCGATATAGGGAAGCATATAACCGTCAATTATATGATGGCAAAGGATTCGGTAAGAAAACGCCTGGGATCCGATGCAAAGGAGGGGATGTCATTCACGGAATTTTCTTACCAGCTTGTACAGGGAACGGATTTCCTTCATCTTTTTAACAAGTATGGATGCAGACTGCAGATGGGCGGCTCCGACCAATGGGGCAATATTGTTACGGGAACCGAATTGATACGGCGTAAAACAGGAGGTGAGGCCTTCGCACTTACCTGTCCCCTGATAACAAAATCGGACGGATCGAAATTCGGTAAGACGGAAGCCGGTAATGTATGGCTCGATCCTGAAAAAACATCACCATATCATTTTTACCAGTTCTGGCTGAATGTGTCAGATGATGATGCAGCGAAATACATAAAGATATTTACACTCCTCGGACAAGAAGATATTGAAGATCTTATTTCGGAACATAAGAAATCACCCCATGAACGCTTGCTTCAGAAACGTCTTGCAGAAGAAATAACAGTTATGGTGCACTCGAAAGAAGAACTCGATTCAGTAAAGGAGGCTTCACAGATACTGTTCGGGAAAGGTACAACGGAATCGTTGACAAAGATGGATGAACGGACTTTCCTGTCAGTTTTCGAGTCGGCACCAATAGTAGAGGTCAGCAGAGAAATTTTTACAGGTGATGTTTCGGTCGGAGAGCTTTGTGCCACATATACAGGTATTTTCACTTCCAAAGGTGATCTGAAAAGACTGGTCCAGCAGGGAGGATTCAGTATAAATAAGGAAAAGATCACTGATATCGACCAAAAGGTAACTCCCGAAGTATTACTAAACAACAAGTACATTCTTGTTCAAAAAGGTAAAAAGAGCTTTACACTGATTAAAGTAAAATAATTAACCGCAAAGTTCGCTAAGCTACAAACGCCAAGATCGCAAAGAGTTATTTTAAGTTTTAGCTTTGCGTACTTTGCGCTCACTTTGCGAGCTCTGCGGTTAATATTTGCTTATGCCAGATTCTCCCTATCTCAGGTCTGCAGCAATAACGGAGACATCATCAAAAAGGTAGGGATTTGTGTCGGGTATACCCAGATAGCTTATCATTTCCTGAAGATTATCCTTTACAGGCTTTAAATTGGAGATATGCCTTATAATTTCGCCGGTACCTATGTCTTTCCCAGTGTCATCCTTTAACTCGGAAAGCCCGTCGGTATAGCATACTATTTTGGAATAGTTTTTTACCCGGTATTCCTGTTTTTGTATTGAAGGAATCTCGTCGAGCATTCCCACACCCACACAACCTGCACCAAAATGTTCAACATCACCTGTTACGGTATCATACAATACAGGTGGATTATGTGCAGCATTGACATATTCCAGCATCTTTGTTTTATGATCATAGCGTGCAATGAAAAGTGTGATGAACTTTTCCCCGGCAGCATTCTTTACCACAATTGAATTGAGTTTATTTACCAGCAGTTCGAGGTCGATATCTGCTGCGAACATTGCATGCAGGCTCGCCTGGAAATTTGACATCAGTATTGCGGCAGAAATAC
>Ga0272442_10011281_pt1 | contig 10909 bp, 7 predicted proteins | sample SSMForm2O_FD_200262 | JGI IMG/M metagenome (GOLD analysis project Ga0272442, IMG submission 200262) | Marine sediment archaeal communities from Little Sippewissett salt marsh, Falmouth, MA, United States - SSM-Form-2O | ecosystem: Environmental > Aquatic > Marine > Wetlands > Sediment ... | reverse complement strand
TCCGGCGGCGGGCAGCCGGTCACGGCCACCACCACCGCCAACAGGGCGACCAGGACCAGCGGATATCGCACGGCCCTCCCCGCTGTCGGCAGACTGCTACGCTCGACTTCCATTCTGTGCATTTCCCATTCCTCCCTAGGTTTTGGCCATGCAGACCCGGCATGGCCAAGTTGACGCATCAAACAGGAGACCCACCGTTCCCACAAGTATGGAAAGCGGACCCCCTGCAAGAAAGCCAGAACGATTGTCCCTACCCAACACTCCCGAAGCCCTCCTCACGATGAGGCCCTCAACCCCGATTCGACCGCCGAAGCGGCCGCACTCACCTCGTCAACAATACCGTGCACGGGCGTCGCTGTTACACGACGCTCAGCGATTGTGGTGCGTTGAACTTCTAGCTCGTCGAGTGATGGAAGAAAGCCCAAAGCGGTCGGGCGAGGCCATTACTCCCCCTGGGCGCCGTACCTTCGCTTGGGAACTTCCTCATCCTCGCCGCAGCCCCAAATCCTCTGCCACGCCTCCCGGCATTACGCAAGCATACTATGAAGTCGACGCACTGTCAACCGCTTACATGACGGCGCGATAGGTCATCCGTGCGGCAACCAGCATAAGCAGGGCTACCAAGGCGATCTTGCGTTTCGGATAGGACAAGCGACCGTTGAGCCATTGGCCCAACGGCGACCCGAGTTGCGCCCCGAGGAAAATGGCCGGGGCCACCGCGAGACAGACCTGTCCGACCGTGCCGGGCAACTCGAGGGCGCGCGTGGCGGTCAGATGGACGTAGGCGGAAGCGGTGCACGTCCCGACCATCACAAGGTTGGACAAGGCCGTGACGCGCTCGTTGGATGCCAGCCCTGCCAGCAACACCAGGGACACCAGCACGAGCCCGCCGCCGATGCCCGTCATGCCCGAAGTCACGCCGGTGGCCAGGCCGATGGCGAAGGCAAGCGCGTCGCCGTGGCGCCCGCCGCGCTCGAGCAGGGCCTTGGGGGTGGAAAAGAACAGGCGTAGGGCCACCACGAAGACCAACGCAATGAAGATCCAGGTCACCGCGCCGCCCGAGAGCCGCCCGGTGAACCAGGCGCCGGCGTATCCGCCGAGAATTGAGCCGCTCGCAAGCACGCCGGCCAAGCGCCACGGCACGTCGTCGCGCCGCCGGTTCTGGCGCCACGCGTTCAGGGCTGCCACGAAGATAATAATGAATAGGCTCGTGCCCTTGGCGGTGTGTGCGTCGATGCCGGGCACCGCCTCGCGCAGCGCCGGCACCATCAGGATCCCGCCCCCGATACCCAGGGCCGCGTTCATCGCCCCAACGAAACATCCCACCACGAACATGCCGGCGAAAAAGGCTACAGACATTGGCCAACTCCCGGCCGCGATTATGGGCATTTTGAGCGCAGAATGCGAGACGCTGTGTCACAGAGGGCTTGCCGTGTCCCCTTCCGTGGGATATACCGCGCCCTTAGCGGGCCAACAGCTTGCGGGCCCTGCGCACGATCCAATCGACCACGACCGGCGCTACGCTCAGCGGCACGACCAGGCACCAGCCTTCCGCATCCAGCGGTACGGTATGCAGCACCTCGCCCGCCCCCGGCAGGTAAACGGCGAGCAGCAGGATCGCCGTGCACAACGCAAGAGCGCCCCACACAAACGGATTGCGCGTAATCTCGTTCCGGAACAGCCCGGACCGGGCGTCGCGCATATTGAACACGTGGAAGAGCTGGCCGAACGCCAGCGTCAAGAACGTGACCGTGACGGACGCGATGGGCCGGGCCGGGTCCTGGTCCCATTCGAGGACGAAGTGGGAAGCCACGAAAGCGGCAAAGGTGCACACGGCCAAGAGCACCCCGTAGAGCGTGATGCCGCCCCAATGGCGGCGGCCGATGACGGGCTCGTGCTTCGGGCGAGGCGTGTGTTTCATCACGCCCTCATCCCCTTCGCCCACGCCCAGCGCCAGCGCAGGAAAGACATCGGTGACCAGGTTCAGCAGCAGAATCTGGATAGGCATGATGGGCAGCGGGGTGTTGATGACCGACGCCAGAAAGATCACCAGCACCTCGGCGATGTTGCACGAGATCAGGTAGAACACGAACTGGCGGATGTTGCGGAAGATGATGCGCCCTTCCTGGATTGCGTAGACGATAGTCTTGAATGAATCGTCCTTGAGCACCACGTGGGCCGCCTGCTGCGCCACCTGCGTGCCCCGCTTGCCCATGGCGATTCCGATGTCGGCCTTCTTCAGCGCCGGCGCGTCGTTCACCCCGTCCCCCGTCATCGCCACGATCGCGTCGTCTTCCTGGTGCAGCGCAATCAGGTCGAGCTTCTGCTTCGGGCTCACGCGCGCAAACACGTTTACCGCACGCATCCGCCGCTTCTCGTGCTCCGACATCTCCGCCACGGCCTTGAAATCAGCGCCGCGCACCACGGCCGTGTCGCCCGCCGCCACCAGCCCGACCTCGACGCCCACGTTCAGCGCCGTGGGCGGCTGGTCGCCCGTGATCATCACGACGCGGATTCCGGCGTCGTGGCATCGCTCGATCGTGGCGCGGATGTCGCGCCGCGGCGGGTCCACCATGCCCAGCAGGCCCACCAGGGCGATATCCGCGTAGGGGTCGCCGTCTTCGTCCGGCATGCGCTTGCGCGCCAACGCCAACACCCGGAATCCGTCCCGCCCGAGTTGTTCGTTGCGTTCGGCCCACTCGACCTCCAGGGCCTCGCTCAACTCCCGGTCGCCCTCGGACGTCGCCACGTACCGGCACGTATCGAGCACCCGCTCCGGCGCCCCCTTCACGGCCACGTAGATGCCGTCCGGTTCACGATGCAGCGTGGCCATCCGCTTCGAGTCCGAGTCAAACGCGTCTTCCTTGACCTCCGGGAACCGCTCGAGGAGATTCCCCCGTTCGAGACCGGCCTCGATGCCGGCCTCGAGCAGGGCGATCTCGAGCGGGTCGCCCAACCGGTGGGTCTCCCCGTCCCGGCGCTCGATGGCCGCGTTGTTGCACAACACCCCGATCTTCAGCATCTCGTGCGCAAGACCGCCCTCCTCCCACTCGGCCGCCCGTCCGTCCCCGTCAACCCATTGCCCGCCCCGTCGGTCCACGGCCCCCTCGCCCGGCGCCAGCCGCGTCACCGTCATCTTGTTCTCGGTCAGCGTGCCCGTCTTGTCCGTGCAGATGATGTTGCAGCTACCGAGCGTCTCGACCGACGCCAGCCGGCGCACCAGGGCCTGCCGCTGCGCCATCCGCAGCATCCCCCGCGACAGCGCAATCGTGGCCACGATCGGTAGCCCCTCCGGAATCGAGGCGACGGCCAGTGCGATCGCCGTCTCGAGCATCAAGAAGAACTCCTTGCCACGCAGCACGCCCATCCCCCACACCACCACCGTGATCACCAGCACCACCCACACCAGGTTCCGACCCAGCGCGTCCAGACGCTTCTCGAGCGGCGTCGTCTCCTCGCGAGCCTCCTCGACCAGCGACGAGATCTGCCCCAACTCGGTGTCCATCCCCGTACCCACCACCACGGCCGCACCCGACCCGCGCGTCACCGCGGTCCCCTTGTACAGCATGTTGTGGCGGTCGGCCAGCGCGGGTTCCCCCTCGATCGCCGCGGGGTCCTTGGCCACCGGCACCGACTCCCCGGTCAGCGCCGATTCGTCGCACTCGAGCTTGGATGCCTCGATGACGCGCAGGTCCGCACTGACGATGTCGCCTCCCTCGAGCACCACCACGTCGCCAGGCACCAAGTCCGCCGCCGGGACCTCCGCGACCTGGCCGCCCCGCCGCACACGGGTCATCACGTTGCCCATCTTGAAGAGGGCTTCCATCGACCGGGTGGCCTTGATCTCCGTGAAGAACCCAATGGCCGCGTTGATCACGATCACCGCGCAGACCGCGAATCCCTCGGTCCAGTCCTGCAGCGCGAACGACACGACCGCCGCCGCCACCAGCAACACCACCACCAGGCTCTTGAACTGGTCGATGAGAATGGTCCAAACGCTCTTCGCCTGTTTCTGCTCGAGTTGGTTCCTGCCGTAGCGCTTCAGCCGCCCCTGAGCTTCGGGTCCGGACAGCCCCTCGTCCGGAGTTAGCCCCAACTCCTTGAGGACCTCTTCCCAGGGCCGGCTATATGGCGGACTATCCTTCACGTTCACGTTACCTTAATGATCCGCGCCGCGAAAGGCAACCGGCGCCGTCCCGACCCAAATCCGCGCCTAAGGATGCGACAGCGAGCGTGTCACCGGGCGTACAGGTGTGCAAGCGCCCGGTTTCCAAGAGACAAGGGGTTGCAACCTCTTGTCTTCGCATGCATCCATACCTCAAGCGTCTCGCGATATGCCCTGCGCACGAAAAACATGGTTCGGGAAAGCCGCAATAGCCGCTCACGCGCGGATTTGGGTTCCGACCAACGTGGACTCTGCTCACAGCGCGTCCAGGCCCTCGAGAATCTCGACGGTCTCCTCAGTCATCGGCCATTCGCCGGGATAGCGCATGAACGCCACGTGCCCGTCCAGGAACAGCACGTTGGCGCCGGCCGGCACGTGGTTGTCAATCCGTTCGATCAACACCGGGATCTCGGATTCGGCCACGGCCACGTCCTGGGGACTCTGAGGGTCGGACGCAATGATCCGCCCGGTCCCCTCCCGCAGCCGGTAGAGCACATCGCCGCCGCCCGTCCCTGTGCCCTCGCCGACCTCGAGATCCTCGTCAAAGCGTAGTCCGGCCGCAGCGCGCGCGCGGTACGCCTCGGCAAAGGCCGCCATTTCCGCGTCGCTCGTCACCGCATATCCAAGGTAGAAGTAGCTGTGGTCGTCCACAAGTCGCTGCCATCCGTCCTCGCCCAAGTCCTGTTCAAGCAAAGCCGAGTCCACATCGCTCGGGCACATGAGGATCGTCGCGTCGGCGAGGTACTCCGGATATACGGCGCGCTCACCACCGCCGCCGTCGTTGGCGAACATCAGCCGGCCCGCCTCGGGCGACAGCTCGGGCCACAACTCGCCGCGGCTCTCGTTCGAGAACATCTTGAACACGATGCCCATCTGTTTGAGGTTGTTCTGACAAGAAGCCCGGCGCGCCGCCTCACGCGCACGCGCGAACGCCGGCAACATGATGGCCGCCGTGATGCCGACCATGGCGATGAACACGACGAATCCCACCACGCCCACGACGGCCACCGCTATCCAGCACCCCGGATTCGACTTGGCCGGTGGCTGCACGATCACCGGCCGTTGCGCCTGCGGCGCAGTCACCTTCGACGCGTCGAACGGCGGCGGCTCCTCCACCGCTTGCCCACCGCCCGCCACTTGCTCCGGCGTCCCGAGGGTGACCAGCACCTTCCGCAGGTGTTCCATCATCACCAGTGGCCCTGCGGCATGCTCGGCCTCATCCACGATGTGCGTCTGCAATTCGCCGACGATTCCGTCCGCGTCGTAGCCGCGGGTCCGGGCCAGGGCGGCCACTTGGCGCAGATAGCCGTCCAGGTACTCTTGCGCGTCCGATGTCCACTCGGCCATACCCCGTCCTCCCGTAGCGCCGCAACGGGCCGCGGCCGCCATACGCGCCCAGGGACGCCTGTCCAAGCGTCTCCATCATACTTCCTTGCAGCGCCGCCCTCAAACCGAGAACGTTGACTCCGCCCTCCGCACAACATAGACTTCCTGCCGGCATCCGACCCACACGGAGCACGGCAGATGCGCGACAACAGCGCCTTCGTATTTCAAGACCCGGGCGTGCTGGCCGACCGAGACCTCGAACTGGTCTTGGTCAGCACGTATCCCGGCGACCCGAAACAGGCCCGCGTGCCGGCCTACCGCTTCCACATGCGCCACGTTACGGACGGCCGGAAGGCTGGGCGCATCGAGCTCCGCGTCGGCAACACCGACCACGTCCTCATGTACGCCGGCCACATCGGCTACCGCGTCTACCCCGAATACCGGGGCCGTCGCTACGCCGCGCGCAGTTGCCGCCTCTTGTTCGCCCTAGCACGCCAACACGGACTCAACGCGCTGTGGATCACCTGCAATCCCGACAACACCCCCTCAAGAAGAACCATCGAGCGCCTCGGCGGCGTCTACGTCGAAACCGTCACCCTGCCAAAGACCCACGAGATGTACCGCCGCGGCGAGCGCCTCAAGTGCCGATACCGCGTTGACCTGTAACCGACGGGCGGCCCGTTGACTCCCACGACGACCCCGCGTAATATGGCTTCCGACAAGATATCGAGAGGTGGACTGTGATTCGCGTTCTCTTGCTGATCGCCGTAGCCGCTGCCGCCGACGTGGCCCCGGATGAGGCCCCGCCCACCATGCTCGAAAAGGTCGCCCAGCGCGGCATCGGCCGGGTCCTGTCGTTCGTGCTGGACGCACCGGTCGCCGTCGAGCGCGTGCGATTGGACCGCGAGGCGCAGGTCCTCGAGTTGAAACATCTGCGCATCGCCAATCCAAAGGGATTCGACGGCGACACCGCCATTGCCGTCGAAACCGTCCTCGTGGAGGCCGATCCGAAACTGCTGTTCTCTGGCGAACCCCTCGTCCGGCTCGTCGAAGCCAGCGGCGCGGCCGTCAACGCCGAGGTCGACTTGTCCCACGGACTCAATCTCAAGAAACTCATGGACAGCGCCGGCCGCTTCAAAGGTCCGAAGCTGCTCAAGGTGCTGCCCAAGAAACGGTGGCGCATCGAGAAGGGCGTACTCGAGAACGGCGCCGTCGAGATCGCCACCCCGTTGCTGAGCAAACAGACGACGCGCAAGACGCTCGAACGTTACGAGATCAGCTTGATGGGCAAAGACGGTAAAGGCGTGACCGCCAACGAAGCCATGGTGCACGTCTTGCAGTCGCTCATCGAACGGGCCGGCCTGCTCGAAGGCACAGGCTTGGAACCGCTGGTGGGCTTGCTCAACCGGTAGCCGACGCAAGGAGCCGACATGAACAACGCTGCCCGAAAGAAGCTGGGGCTGGCATGTGCGCTGCTCCTCGCGTGCAGCCCGGCACTCGCGCTCGGCTACCGCACCTCCGTCGGCGCCGGCGCCGACAGGATCGACGTCGTCGTGGTCAGCGGCACGCCTTACGCCATGGGATTCGCACAAGGACGCCTGATGCGGGAAGAGGCCGTCGCCTGTATGGGCCGTTTCCTCGACGGGGCGCTGGCCAGCGGCGCGGCACACCTCCAAATACCGAGCCTCGACGAGGCCTGGGCCACGATCGCACCGTTCACGGATCCGCGATTCGTGGCCGAGCTGCAGGGCCTGGCCGACGGGGCCGGCGTGCCCTTCGAGCTGTTTCGGCGCGCCCACATGGTTCCCGTCGTCTCCCAGTTCGCGTGCAGTGGGGTGGCGGCCTGGGGGCCGGCCACCAAGGGCGGGCACCTGTTCCAATTCCGCAACCTGGATTTCACGATGACCGCCGGGCTGCAGGACTATCCCACCATCGTGGTCTATCTGCCGAGCCCCGGCCTGCCCCACGTCAACGTCACCTTCGCCGGATGCATCGGCTGCAACACCGGCATGAACACCGTCGGAATCGTGCTCGGCGAAAAGGGCGAGGCCCCCTGGGAAGACTTCCCCTTCGACCTCCGCGGCGCCCATTTCTTCACCATGTTCCGCACCATCCTCTACGACGCCCAGACCCTCGACCAAGCCATCGGCATCATCCGCGCCACACCACGCATCAAGAAGTACTACTGGTACCTCGGCGACGGGAAGATTCCGGCCGCGGTCAAGGTCAAGGCGTTCGCGCCCGACCTATTGATCTGGGGCGGCGGCGACCCGATGGACGAGCTCTTCCCCAACGTGCTGCCGCATTGTATCTACCAGACCATGGACAACCCCCTCGCCTTCCAGGCCCTGTCCAATGGCCAAGGGAAGATCGACGAGCAAGAGATGATCGCGCTCTCGAGAAGTGTCGCCTCTAAGAACGGCAACCTGCTCAACGTCGTCTACAACGCGAGCCAACTCGAACTCTGGGCCGCCTACGCCGAGAAGTCCCAGATGGCGTCGACCCGGCCCTACGTCCACCTCAAGCTCGAGAACTACCTGGACGTCACCAAGGTGCCCGACGGCGCCCAGGTGCTCGAGCCCGAGCCGGCCGCGCCATGAACGTCCGCCGCGCGAGGCCGAGCGACTTCCTCGCCATCGCCGCGCTGGACCGACAAGCCTGGCGCGACAACCAACACGCCGAATTCATCCCGGACGGCGAACACGCCTGGCGCCTCTGGGTCGAGCACGCGCTTGTCTTCTGCGCCGAGCAAGACGACCGCATCGTCGGCGCCGTGGAGGCGCATCCGTGCATGAACGGCACGTGGTGCCTGCACAAGGTCTTCGTAGATGCGTCCTGCCGGGGCGGCGCCATCGGCTCGAAGCTCATCGAGGCCCTGCTTGTCGCTATCGACGACCTAGGCGTCGATGCCTTCCTCACCGTGGATCCCGCCAACGCAAGCGCCCTGAAGCTCTACGAGCGCTGGGGCTTCACCCACCGCCGCTTCGTCCGCGGCTACTACCGCGACAACGAAGACCGCTACATCCTCACCCGGCCCGCGCGTGCCTGAGCCGTCCACGATTAAGGCGAATGGGACGAGTAGGACGAATAGGACGCGATGAACGGCAGGTGTTTGCCTTCTCCGATGATGGCACAGAGGGGCGTAGAGGCGAAGCCGCGGCAGCGGCGATGTGCGTGATCACTCGCCCAGTGAGGGACCAGGGCTGGCCATGGCGGTTGATCTTGGCGCCTCATTGGAACGGCCAAGAGGGCCGGCTCGCCGGCCGCAAGCAGGGCAGCGATTGCCCCTCCAGATACCTATCTCTTACTCATTCCATGCATTGCGTCGCAGGCGCATCGTGCCTGCTCATCGAGTCTTACTGCTCGGCGGGCTTGGCGATTGGCGCCACACCCAACTCCCCGGTTTCTGGATCGACGAACTTCAACTCGTGGATTGACCACGTTGCATCCGGTTCGGGCGCGGCCAGCACGAACACGATGAATTTGCCCCGCTTTGGGGGGAACACGACTTTGGTGACCGGCCCGGTTCCTCGCCCCACGGCCACCGGTTCCTGCGGTTCGGCGGGATCGTTTGAGACGTGGATCCTGTAGCTGCGTGGGAAATCATCCGGCGAGGGCGTGGTATCCAGGATGACCATGTGCACCTCATACTCGGCGCTAAGGCCGATTCCGAACGACATGCCTTCTTCCTGGGGAATTTCGGTAGACCAGCGCGAATCCATGTTCAGGTCGATGGCGTTGCCTGCGTCGTCCCAGTTGTGCGAAGCAAGCATGCTGCAAGGGCGGAGCAGGATGGTGTGCGCCGCCAGCGCGGCTTCTTCACTCAATTCCGCGTCGGCCAGATAAGGCTGCGCAAGCGTCAGGGCTGCAGCGCTTTCCACGCCGGCCAACCCGCCGAGGACCATCTTCTTTTCCGGCACGTCCTCGGCCAGTCTCATGGCCTTTTCGTAGTAGTCCAGCATCTGCGCCAGCGAGAGCTCGGTGGAGACTCTCAGCAAGCGAACCAGTCCTCTCAGTGCCAGCACACGATGGGTCTGATTGTCAGTGTCCCCTGCGAGCCCCACCAAATCATCCGCGACCGTCGCGGTGGGCCAATTGGCCAGCGCGCGGATGGCCCCGTCTTTCGTCGTGGGATCTCCCGCCTTCGTTGCTTCGCGCAAGACATCCAGGTAGGCCTCGTCCGCGACCTGAGCGAGTACCGCGTACATCGAGCACTTCGCCGGGGCACTGTCCGCCTTGGCCAGGCCGTCGAGCATTGCGCGCACCCGCAGCTCCTGGTCAACGATCTGCTTGGCGGCAAACAGGACCGCCCGCTTCGCCTGTTCGCGCTGCCTGCCCCCGTTTGACTGGTAGAGCAAGTCGATCACGACAGGCAATTCGTCTGCCGTCGCCAGTTTTGCCAACGCGTTGGACAAAGCGTCCTTCACCTCCTCCTCCTCGGTGTTCTCCGCCATTTCCAGCAAGGTGGGGAGCGCGTTCGAGGCGCGGCGCGCCCCCAAACTCCGGATCAGCTCAATGCGAATTGGCGCTTCAGAGCTCTGCGCAAGGGCGAGCATGGCTGCATTGACCTCGGCGCCTTTCAAGACCTCGAGAGTGTGGCGGGCTCTTGCGCGTTCCTCCTTGCCGGTTGACGTGGCGGCCATCCTGGCCAGCGGCTCAATACACGTTGTATTGCCAAGTGCTCCGATGGTGTCGAGGGTCGCAAGGCGCACGCTGGCGTCTTCGCTTGCGATGAGCTCCATGATGCCATCCAAGGCGGACGAATCGCGGCGGTCCGCCAAGGCGCTCAACAGCATTACCTGACTCGCAGGATCCATGTGAGGCAGTCGCTCGACAAACGCTGCGGTTGCAGCCTGTCCAGGAAGCTCTCGCGCACACCAGGCCGCCGCGCGGACCAGGTCCTCGTCGTCGCAGGCGAGCGCGTTGGCCACCAGCGCGACGGCACGGTCTCCGAGCGCGGCAACCTTGCCCTGAAAGGCGGCGGCGCGCACGTGTCCCGGTGCCGCGCCCTTCAACGCTCTTTCGTAGATAGCTATCGCCTCCTGGTTTTTGCCTTCGGCGTGAAGCTTGTCGGCTAGGAGGAGGCGTGCGCGCTCAACAGCGCCGGTGACCTCCGGCGCAGCTCGTTGCTGTAGGCGTTCGAAGGCCTGGGCCGCGTCTTTGCCGCCGATTTTGGCCAATGCAAGGGCCGCGGCCGTGGCGATCATTGGATCTCGGTCCAGCACAAGCGGCTCGAGCGCGGCCACGGCCTCGACGCATTTCCGCTCGCCCAGCGAGTTGATCGCCCCTACCTTTGAACGCCCGGACCTTTCCCCTAAGGCTTTCAACAAGAACGCGTCGGCCGCCGGATAGGGCATGCTTTCGAGGGCGTAGCGGGCCATGCTGAACGTCTCTTCCGATGTCAGCATCGCGCCCAGG
>Ga0272442_10011280_pt1 | contig 10910 bp, 7 predicted proteins | sample SSMForm2O_FD_200262 | JGI IMG/M metagenome (GOLD analysis project Ga0272442, IMG submission 200262) | Marine sediment archaeal communities from Little Sippewissett salt marsh, Falmouth, MA, United States - SSM-Form-2O | ecosystem: Environmental > Aquatic > Marine > Wetlands > Sediment ... | reverse complement strand
TCTAAAAATTGAATAGCTATTTATCGGAAGACGGGCAGATAAAAAAGTTGATTCCAAAATTAAAGTGATTTCCCCATAAGAAATTTGTGAGCATCCTTAGCGGTTTGTTTAGGGATTTCCTCCATTGGTGTATGACCGACATCCTCATAATCAATAAATGTACCATTTTTTAAATCCTTTCTCCATTTTTGAAAATAATGATAGGGGGTCCATTTATCCTTAGTTCCCCACATAACCATTGTCTGAGTTTTTATTTCGTTAATGCCTCTAGATAGATCTTTTGATTGACAGAGTTTTCTCATGACTGTAAAAAACTCCACATATGCACTCTTGTTTCTACCATACATAGCAAATTTGAAATATCGTTCTTTTATTTCATTTGTTAATTTTGATTGGTCACCAAAAACCTGTGTTACTGCCATATTAAAAAAAAAGCGCGGCATCACACGCCTTGCCAATGGACGAATAAAAGGGTTGCTTGCAAATTTTACTATCCGGGGAACTGGCTGGTTATAACCAACAGGATCAATTAAAACGAGTTTGTCTACCTTCTGTGGATATTTCAGTGTATATCTCCAAGATATAAATCCGCCAATAGAATTTCCGACCAGAAAAAATTTGTCAAGACCAAGAGCCTCGATTAACCTGTCCATAAATTCAACACCTTTAACAGGATCATAGATATTATTATAATCACGACTCGATGAAAAACCAAATCCAGGAAGATCGATGCGAATAATACGATAGTAAGAACCTAACTCTTTTACCCACATATCCCATGTATGCAAAGATGAACATACGCCATGAATCAGTAATAATACCGGACCGATTCCCTCATCACGATAATGAATTTTTATACCTTTAACTGTAATAAATTTCGAATTCCTGTCAAGATATTTTGCTTTTAGATCATTTATAGCTGTTGTTCTTTTTCCTAACATTATGCCTCTAACAGATTTTATTTGATTAATATTGGAATTATATTACCATATGGCTTTTTATGTGTATGGCTTTGCACCTAAACTCTGTTTTGCACCTAAAGTACCAATTTTTTATGATTTTAAGTGCAAAGCCAAAATCATGGAAAAAATTAAATACAAAGAATTCTATTTATTTATGCGAGGTGTAGAGTATACTATGAAAAAAATTATCATTCTTGGCATTTTCCTAGTATGCTTCTTAATACTAATCATGCCTTCTGTATCTGCTGTACAATATATTACAACAAGTGAGGATGCCGAAGAAAAACCAGATGATATAAATACATTCCCTGAAGATATTTTTGAATGGTTAGGGAATCTAATCAAGTTTTTAGTCAAGCTATTTTTCCCGGTTACCATATGGGATTGATACGATTTCAATGATGTAAGAAGCAGTTATATCTGACACATAAGGATGATTGGGTAAGTTGCTAGGAACTGTACATTTTCTTGATAATTAGATTCTACTATGACAATCTTTCTTATATAATCCAGTCAATAAATCCGAACATAAGAATCTATGATAGATTTGCAGCGGTAACTTCTTATTTACGGAAGAAATTGAAATACCGGTTCAAAGAAGAACGTGGATCTAAAAAGTTCTTCTAACCTAGGAAATCTTTCTCTCAAAAGATACAAGAAATAATTTGTAATAATATTTGGAGGGTGTTTCTCATACGCAAGAACATCGTTAGCAAAATATGTTTTCTTTCCAGAAAATGAAAGAATATTGTAGGTCTGCACCAAATCAGGATTATAGTTGATATTTTCAATTTCCATCCATTTCCCCTCTTCGTTCAAAAGCTGGTCTCCAACTTCAAGTTTTAAAACATTTCCATTATACGTTATAGCGTTTTCAACTTCGCTATTATCATATGCCCCCCATCCCTCAGATCCATCAACCTTTTTAATATAGAATGGATGGTCGGCAGTTGCCAGAATAAACCCATTATTAATTGTTATCAAAGGATGCATAGTTTTTACGATCATTTTAATACGCCAGCTAGTACACTCATCACTTTCCACAGTATATGATAAAACTTTATGACCAATTTTTACATTTTCAATATTTTTCTTGGTTCCATCATCCATTGTGATTTTGGTTCCAGCAGGAAATCCTGCAGAAAAATAATATTCATTTGTATTATCTGTTAAAGCCTTATATGCATCAATAATACCGTTACTATCTACGCTATCTATTATTCTCTTTTTAATCCAAGAGGCTTTCTTATCTGGATATTTGGCCTTAATAAGTGCTGCTACACCTGCAACATGAGGACAGGCCATGGAAGTACCACTTAAATAGTCGTAACCGCTCTTAAAATATCTACCAGTACAATTATTTTTAAAAAAATTCCAAATTACCAAATAACTAGGCATAGTAGATAATATACAAATTCCTGGGGCAAGAACGTCAGCACCTCCATTACTAAACTCAGCGACATTTCCATTTTCATCTACTGCACCCACAGAAATTACACTATCAAATCTTGCAGGATAAGCAGGTTCCTGCATATATTCATTACCCGAGGATGCTATTATAACACAATCTTGATCATACGCCCAATCGCATACCAACTTTAAAATTGCAACACGTGGGGCCACATAATAGGGCAATATAGAATCAAATCCTAAACTCACACTTATTATATCTGCACCATTTTTGACCGAATAAACAATACCGCGGCATATCCCCCATATATATCCTCCTCCATATGCATTTATGACTTTTACACTCATAATTTTTGTTTTTGCAATACCGGACATACCCACGCTATTATTCATGTAGGCTCCTATTATACCTGCACAGTGAGTTCCATGAAAGAGATTATCTTTCGAATCATTACCATAAGAAAAATAACAAAAATTCCAACCTCTTACATCGTCAACAAAACCGTTGTCATCATCATCAATACCGTTATCTGGAATTTCGTCCTTATTGGTCCAAATGCATTCCGCCAAATCAGGATGTGTGTAATCCACTCCTGAATCAACAACAGATACTGTTACATTACCATAATCTCCTTTCGTTATCCCCCATGCTGCTGGACAATTAATCATCTCTAAATTCCATTGCTCATTATACCTTGGATCATTGGGTTGCCAATCTGATTGCAAATCCCGATCCGACCGAAAACATGGATAGTTTTGTTCAATGTAATGGATATTTGATACTGATTTTATTTTATCTTTAAAACTGTCAGCTGATAGATCTCCTACTTTATACAGCAGTGCATCAAAAATGGGTAAAAAATTTGCCATTTCATCTGATACCCAGATATCATATCCTTCCGTACAATTTCTAATTGCGGATTTAGTTTCCTCAAGTTTACCTCCATCTATAAGAATGATATAGCTCGTAGGTACATCTACAATATACTTTTTTACCTCAGTATCGCCGTTAATATTTTGAACCCTTAGCTTTACTGTGTATGTTCCCTTTATGTCATAGGTCCAGGCTACTGTTTTGCCCCATTTATCATATACGCCGTCATCTTGGAAATCCCATGAATAATTAATAATTTCTCCACAATCAAGATTATAACTTCTCGAGGCATCAAAATCTACATTGTACATATGTGCATTATATCTAAAATCGGCAAAAATATAACTATCAACCAAACCGTCATTTCTATTATTAGCTAAATAATGAGTGCAATCCTTTGCGGACACATTACTATTTTTTTTAAAACCGATTTCATTAATATCTATTGTAGGAGTAAAACTTAGGCCTATAAACAATCCTATTAATGCAAAAACAATGGATTTTCTCCACATTTTTTTCATACGGTATTCCTCCCCGTTATAACTCCCTTAAAATATGGGATTCTTATTTTGTATATGTTTTTTTAATATAAATCTAACGAAAAAAATGAAATAAATATCTCTATTTTTATTTCACTGAATACAATTATTTTCTTAGAAGATAGCAGTATCTTCTCTCATTAAATCATATAGTTTATACCCAAACCCCTAACTGTCAAACCATTGACGATTCCTAAGACGCAATGAATCAGCAAACCAAAATGGAAGAGTGGAAAAACGCCCAAGCGCCTTATACAAACCGTAAATTCTTAGTAATATTAATTTTGGTGAATAAAATGAAGGGATTTTAGATCTGTCACTGAATTTTTGAAGAACTATTGGATTCCAGGTTATCTCGCCATCAACAAGATATAAGCCGTTTTTTTTGTATAGCCATAAACCTCCACTGTAACGTCGATTTGTCTTCAGATGTGTTGGACTACTTGGATGTATCCAGCAGAATGCCTCATGTATAATGAGCTGCCCATCATTTCTAAGATAGCTTGCAAGTTTTTTTACAAACTTAGGAGGATTGGGAACATGTTCAAGTACATCAAGACAAACTACCGCATCGTATGAATGTAGAGGTATTAGATTCTCTTTATCAAGGACTGTAATATTTTCTTGACATTCATTAAACATTTTACTGGCAAACGATCTTTGATATCTTGATAATTCAAAGTAGGTTATTTTATAACCCGCCTTTGAAAGGTATATTGAGTCAAATCCCAAGCCGTCGCCAATCATTAAAATATCTAATTTCTTACTACTTATCTTTTTTAGATATTTTGCTACCAATCGACGCATTTGATCTTTAAGTTTATTTAGATTCCAAATAGTTAGTTCGTACAAAAATGAATCAGTTTCGTCATAAAAACGTGCTAATTTGTCAGTCCACATATGTGGTTCTAAACCTGCTTTTTTAAATTCACGACTAACGTTAATTCCAGGGTTTTCATATTCCTCTCTAAGCCTACTTTTTACAGATACTTTGTCTTGTTCTGTTATCTGTGCAATCCAATTAACTATTTTTTCTTCATTGTAAAGTTTTTTAGGCAAAGATCTGCACATTTTTCCCCCTTATTATTAAAATTTATTAACTATATTAAGGATTTATTATGTAAATTTTTTGTATAAAACACAGGACTTATCTAGGTTTCTGTGAAGGGCTTATGAACTCTGGGTTAATCCTAAGTTCAAACATAGCATGAATCAAAACAGTAATATTATAAGTAATAATCTTGCAGAGCATTTCGTTCTCCTGAGCGATCCTATTTCTTGATTTGATCGTCTCTCCGACCTTCTCCTTGATTGCTGAAAATGTGCTTTCTACATTACTTCTCTTATGATAATGTTCCAAAAACTCATCATGATGCAATTGGAAAAAATGCTTTTTAAATAAATTAACATACAAAAAGTGACAATAGATTTAATTAGTAATTTAACTATTTGAGCTTGGAGGTGAAGAATAGTGGATTGGAAGAATCGTTCAGCATATGTTTTTGTCAAAACAAAAGAGGGTAAAACTTATGATGTCTGGCAGCGTTTTCAAAACTGGGAAAATATAATAGGTACTTGGATAGTCACAGGCAAGTGCGACGTAATTGCCTGGTTTGACGCACAGGATTGGGAAACTATCCATCGATGTGTTGGTGAAATTAAAAACTGGAACGAAGTAGAAGAAACAAGTTCACACATGGTATATACTGGTTATAAAAATGATAACTGGTGGTGGGAAAAGCCTGTTGGAACCTGGGTTTTAGTTAAGGAAGGAAGATTAGACGAAACATTAGAGAAATCAAGAAAATGGCAATGGATGACAAGTGGGGCAAGCATCCCTGGCGATTGGGATTATATGGTATGGATAGAAGGAGAAAACTGGGATGAAGTCTGGAATCATTTAATGGAAGTCAAATCTGAAAACTGGCAGACTTCAGCACAAGTACCAATAAAATCTTGGTGGAATCAAAGCTGGAAAGATAAGTGGTGGCACTAAATAAACTAACTCCCTTTTCTTTTATTTAATAAATGGATAAATGAGAAGATTGTAAAAGTTGGCCATGTGGTAAGATCAGAAAACCAGAGAATAATTTGAGATATAAATATAAAGGACTCCATTGTTTTTTGCTATCTAAAAATTGAATAGCTATTTATCGGAAGACGGGCAGATAAAAAAGTTGACTCCAAAATTAAAGTGATTTTCCCATAAGAAATTTATGAGCATCGTTAGCAGTTTGTTTCGGGATTTCCTCCATTGGTGTATGACCAACGCCTTCATAATCAATAAATGTACCATTTTTTAAATCCTTTCTCCATTTTCGAAAATAATGATAGGGAATCCATTTATCCTCAGTTCCCCACATTACCATTGTCTGAGTTGTTATTTCGTTAATGCCTTTAGATAGATCTTTTGATTGACAGAGTTTTCTCATGACGGTAAAAAATTCCACATATGCACTCTTGTTTCTACCATACATAGCCAATTTGAAATATCGTTCTTTTATTTCATTTGTTAATTTCGATTGGTCACCGAAAACCTGTGTTACTGCCATATTAAAAAAAAAGCGTGGCATCACACGCCTTGCCAATGGACGGATAAAAGGGTTGCTTGCAAATTTTACTATCCGGGGAACTTGCTGGTTATAACCAACAGGATCAATTAAAATGAGTTTGTCTACCTTCTGTGGATATTTCAGTGTATATCTCCAAGATATAAATCCGCCAATAGAATTTCCGACCAGAAAAAATTTGTCAAGACCCAAAGCCTCGATTAATTTGTCCATAAATTCAACGCCTTTAACAGGGTCATAGATATTACTATAATCACGACCCGAAGAAAAACCAAATCCTGGAAGATCAATGCGAATAATGCGATAGTAAGAACCCAACTCTTTTACCCACATATCCCATGTATGCAAAGATGAACACACACCATGAAGCAACAATAATACTGGACCGATTCCCTCATCACGATAATGGATTTTTATACCTTCAACTGTAATAAATTTCGAATTCCTATCGAGATATTTCTCTTTTAGATTATTTACAGCTGCTGTTCGCGTTCCTAACATAGGCATCTAACAGATTTTATTTGATTAATATTAGAATTATATTACCATATGGCTTTTTATGTGTATGGCTTTGCAAAATAATATACTTAAACAAAAATTATAAACAATATGAGTACATTACTTATAACGGGAGGATTCAATATGGTAAAAAAATCCCTGATAATTGGAATTATCCTCGTTGGAATGACAATAATTCCAATGCTTAACGCACAAATTGTGGAGAATATAACTATTGTAAAAGATTTTACTACATCGATTGGAGATCGGGATTCCCATCACAAAGTTTTGATAGAATTTGGAACAGCTACTACATGTCCATCTTGTCCTTCACATGAATTCTACGTGTACCAAATCTCAGGAGATTATCAAATAGTTACATTAGCATGTTCCCATTATGAACCTAGTGCAGGTTATACAGAAGCTATAAAATCCCGAGCAACAGAGTTAGGTCTCAGCGCTTATCCAACTTCCTTTTTTGATGGGGGATTTACTTTTATTATCGGTGGTCAGTACAGTGTTACTAATCTTCAAAACGCTTATGATGCATGCCAAGGTAGAACAGTTGCAGATGTGGAAATAACTCTTTTTGCTATATGGAATGATGACAACACAATGAAAATCAGCATTTATGTAGACAATACAGGATCAAAGACTTATTATGGTCATCTACATATTTATGTTCTAGAGAAGGACTCTGGGCATCGCAATTGGCTTAATTATAACAACGAACCATTCAAAGATGTATTACTAGGTTATGCATACAATAATGATATTAGAGTAAACCCCAGAAACACTTGGTATAAGACAATTAATGATTGGACTTATTCTAATATATCCATGGATAATGTTTATGTCGTTGCAGCAGTTTTTGATAGATTATTAGGATATTCAGACGAAGCAGCAGTGGCTGAACCATCAAAAACTGGGGGAGGTGGAAATACACCTGTCCCAATACTTACAATATCATCACCTAAAGACGGAGAGATTGTTAACAATACAATTACGATTTCCGGCACTGCCCATCATCCCGAAGGTGACGGAAAATTGAAATGGGTTCTTGTAAAGATAGATCAAAATGACTGGGAATATGCAGATGGAACCGTTTACTGGAGCCATGAATGGAATACAAAAACTGTGGAAGATGGCGAGCATACAATTTATGCGGTATGTTCAGATGGGAAAAAATCGTCTGCCATTTATTCCACTTCTATTATTGTACAAAATAATAAAACTGAACCTGAACCAGACAAAATCCCTGATTTAGAATGTTATGGATCCCTAAGTTGGGCGAATGTCAGACCCAAAAGTCCAGTTTCAGGGGAATTTGTTATAGAAAACATGGGTGATCCAGAATCTTTGCTTTCATGGCAGATAGAGAAAAACCCCGAATGGGGCGATTGGGCTTTCAATCCAAACTACGGAATAGATTTGTCACCTGAAGATGGTGCTTTAAAGGTAAATGTAACTGTCGTTGCGCCAGAGGAAAACAATAATGAATTTGACGGTGAGGTAAAGGTGGTAAATATGGATAATATAAGTGATTATTACATAATACCTGTTTCACTTTCAACACCAAAAAATACACCGTTAATTCCTTTCTGGCAAATATTAAAACAGCTGATTGAATGGTTTCCAATAATAGAATATCTCTTTCGATTTTAAAGTAAAACAATATTTTGAATTCAAAAATAAAAGGTTTAGTAATTTTTTTTAATAGTTGAAATAGCTCAGCCAACATTGAAAAAATCTTGGTAGGTTCTCCTAGAATTTCGTATCAATGGGAATATGTAAATATTAGTATTTTTTCAGAATTTATTTAACTTTAACCTATATTCGGAATAGTGGCATGAGGAGATTTGGATGAAAAGGAAATTATTGATAATTGCATCGGTTTCTATATTGTTTGTAGTTGAATTAAGTGGATGTGTAGATACACATCTAATTCCTATGATTTAACGATATTAATTTTACCAATGTTATTGATGGGCTTTATTTATATTTACCAATAATTCTTTATAGCTGGTAACAATTTGTAACATAACAATAGAAGTAGAAAAACATCTATAAATTAGTTAAGGTGATGGGATGACAAAAAAATATTTTATAGAGGGAAAAATAGCGATTTTAACAACCATAACATTAATTTTAATTTTTGCAGGCTGTATAGATTCGGGAACCAACATTCAGAAAAAAGATGGATATGAAGAAGATGATGGCACTCAAGTCACAATAAATTGGCTTACTCGTTGGAAGGATGAACATCTAAGAGAAACCCTCATTCATGAAATTGCCAATGAGTTTGAATTTGAAAATCCAAATATTGAGGTTAATTACCAATTTTTTCAAGATGTCGGATTAAATTCTGATCCAGATATTGCTGAAAAGATTGTTGAAATGATTAACACTGGTAATTATGAGTGGGATATTGTAGTAGCTAATACCGGTGTGTACGGAGACGTTGCTGAATTACTTAATGATTCATACTGGGGTGAAAAATATTTAGTCGATTTTTTAGAAGTTGAAGGTTTTAGTGAAACTCAAAAATCATTTATTATAGACAATTATCTTGATGAATATGGTGGGATTCTCGTAGGGCCATATATTGAAGGATTTTATACCATGCTGTGGTATAATACAGAGGTTGCCGATGAAATTGGCATTGAAATTAAACAATATGGGATGACCTTTGATGATTTAGTAGAATATGTTAAAGCTGTTTATGAATACAATCAACAAAATGGTACAAATATTGCTGCTTTTTATGAAAGTAACAGCGATTGGCGTACAACCGAATATATGTTTGGGCATTTATTTAAATCAGACATAGGTAATTTTTCTTTAGTAAAGGAGGAGACTTTTACAGAACAAAAAAATCAATCTCTACTAAAAACATTTCAAGCCATGGAGGAATTGAGTAAATATGAGCCTTTATTAAAAGGACATGATAACAGGGCATGGTATGACACACGAAATATGAGCTTTGATGGTACAGTTTTATTTACAGTTAATGGAGCTTGGATGTACAATCATTGGATGGATATGGACGAAAATAAAACATATCTAATGATGCCAGCAGAATTGCCGGTTTTCCAAAATGTTGATTTCTATATGGGTAGTTATATTCCCCAGTTTGCTGTGATGAAAGATGCGCCAAACAAAGAGGCGGCAATAGAATTGATGAAATATATTTCAACACCGACTATTGCTGAAAAATGGATAAGATACACAAAGGCTCCAACAGGCATCAAAGGGCATTTAACTACTTCGGATGTTGCCGACGATCAATTCGAACAATTTCAATCGGAAATAAACGAAAAATATCAGGGCAGGTTGCATTTTAGCGACAATGCCGGATATATCTTAGGTGAAGAAAACAAACTTATTGATAGTTTAATAGATGAATTAATGATTGATGTTCTAGACGGGGAAATCACTGCTGAACAGGCTCATGCTCAGGTTTTGGAGAACATGGAATGAAGATTAAATCTTTATTTAATTTCTCATCTCGCATAAAACCTAATGGATTGAATAGAAAAATTACCGCCTATACATTATTACCATTTGTTATTGTTTTAATTTTAATTAGTTCAATTACAATGGTCACAAAATATCAAACAGAAAGAGAGCTTATTTTAAGTAGAATCGAGAATTATGTAAGTTTGCTTGAAAGTGGTGACTTAAATTATCAGAGTATATCTGACACTTTTAAAATTGAAGAAATTATTGAAGAAAAGGTTATTGCAGCTGGAATAGTAAATAGGGATAACGAGATTTTATATGCAACTGAAGATTTTTACGAGCATATTGATCTTAATGGATCAGAGAACATTAAAAAATCATTGGATGGCTATATTATATCTTATAGTGAAAAAGATGAAGATCAAAGTTTTTATTATTTTTCTCCAATAATTGTTAAGAATAAAATTGTGGGAGTATTTATTCTTTCCATTCCTTTTGATGAATTAAATCTTAGAGTTACCAATTACTTATATTTTATTTTATCACTAGATGTTGTTGGTATTTTTATTGCTTTTTTCCTCATTAGGATTTTTAC
>Ga0272442_10011279_pt1 | contig 10910 bp, 5 predicted proteins | sample SSMForm2O_FD_200262 | JGI IMG/M metagenome (GOLD analysis project Ga0272442, IMG submission 200262) | Marine sediment archaeal communities from Little Sippewissett salt marsh, Falmouth, MA, United States - SSM-Form-2O | ecosystem: Environmental > Aquatic > Marine > Wetlands > Sediment ... | reverse complement strand
GGGTAACAGCAATACTACTCTCCTCTCTAAAACTCTTATGGATATAGCTAAACAAAAAGATCTAGATAATGTTAAAAGTATCTTTCTCGTTTCCGATGGTTGGTTCAAAGACGAAGATCTTTCTTTTTTGGATAATTATCTGATTCCTATCAATGTTTATCTACCCGGATTCAAAAGAACGATGTCTGATCTGGAGATCAGCAGCATAAAATACAACAAAAAAGCATATAAAAACGAAACATTCCCCATCATTACCAATGTTTATGCTAAAAATTTTCAGAAAAAAGCTAAAGTCGAACTCAGAGTCAGAGGAAAAACTGTCTCAATAAAAGAAATCAATTTTACCCAGAACAAACTGAATCAAGTTGTTTTTGAACCTATTTTTCAGGAAACAGGACTTATACCCTTTGAAATCGAGGTCTTTAGCGATTCATTGATGGAAGCGGATACCAGTAATAACTCATTTCCAGGAGCGGTGCAGGCGGTTGAAAACAGGATGAAGATATTGTTGATCGGAGATCATCTGAGTTGGGATGCTAAATTCATCAAAGATGTGATTATCACTAATCCCCGTTGGGAATCAAAGTTTCTACTCTGGGATGAAAAACTCTACGAAGCTGATCAAGCTACAGAACTAACAGATCACTTAGATGATACCATAATCATTATTTTATTTAATAAAGGAGAATTACAACTTTCCGAAGAGAATGCTTCCCTGATCAGCAATTTTGTAAACGAGGGGGGAGGTTTGATCCTATTTGGTTTGAATATTTCTTCCCTAGCAAATCTCTTTCCAACAGAAACAATAAATACATATCTGGATAAAGACGAAATAATCTATTTCACTTCTCTCAGCAGAAATTACCAGATATTCAACAGGATCGATAATAACTCGGAACGAAACATCCCACCCGTAAATTACTTTTATACTAATACTGATCTTCAAGCTAAGATTCTGGCTCGAATAGAAAATGAAGAACAAAGCCCAGCAATTGTCCTCTCTGATTCCAATCCAGGGAAAGTCTTACATTTTTGCTTTTTTAACCTCTGGAAGTGGCAATTATGGCAAGCTGACAACGCTTATTCAGATTTTGTAAACGATCTACTGATGTGGATGGGACAAAACAATACCGATCGTTTTTATGCTTACACTACCAGAAATATCTATTTTCAGGGAGAGGACATAAAGATCATTTTACAAGCTTATGATGAAACTCTTACCCCTGTAAGGAATATTAATGCCAGACTCCTGGTAAAAGATAACAAAGGCAATATGGTAATAGAAAAATATATGATCTCTGGTGATGACGAATATCTTGCAATCCTGGAAAATCTGGAAGCTGGAAAATACAATTATGAAATCACTAATGAGTTGACAGGTCAAAAAACAACAGGAGAATTTATAGTTAACTTAGCCAGCAACGAAAACAGGGATCATGGTTTCAATGAACCGATGTTGAAATTCGTAGCTGCAAAAACCGGTGGAATTGTTTTTGATAAAGATAGTCTAACTGATTTTAATTTACCCAATGCAAACAGTCGCAAGAAACTGTTGCAACTGGAACTACCTCTTTATAAAAAGCTCTACTTTATCTTGTTATTTCTGATCTGTTTTTGTCTGGAACTATATTTAAGAAAGCGCTGGGGACTGCTTTAGAGGATCAACCTAGAGGTTTCCCGGCGACTCCGAAATTCTGCCTTGGCACCTCATCGATCCTAACATAAACTGAAGAGATTGACTTCCCAGTCACTTGAGCTACTACTTCACTGAATTTAGTGATCAACTGCTTTTTCTGCTCTCGGGTAAGCTCACCGGCATTTTCCATTGTAACTATTGGCATTATCCTCCTCCCGAAAAGTTTAATTGAACCTGATCTTTAAGCTGCTTTCAATCCCCAAACCCCGAGCATGGTTGAAAAATCCGTAATAGGAAGTAAAAGCAAAACCGAAAGAAACATTTCTGAATTCGAGCCCGGAATTAAATCTAAAATATATATTTTCGTCTTTTCCAATCTTAAATCCCAGGGGTATTTTATCAATAACTGCATATTCAACTCCCATAGAAACACCGTTAGGATAAAGATAGTTCGAGTTTTGATAATTAAGAAGTGTTTTTATCCCTTTATATAAATCGTATTTAAAACCAATAAAGATTGAAGGAGAGAATTTATAGCTTCTTTTCTTAATCCGTAGCGAATCATTTTCCGTGCTCGTATCAAAGGGTTCATAGTCATCAGCATGGAAATATAATAGATAATCAGAGTATTCACCCCTGTATTCTCCTCCGGCAAGATCATTCAACTGAAGAGAACCAAAAAGATCATCAAGATGAAAATCAAATCTTCCTTTCCCGAAATTACTCATCAAACCAAAACCCAATCCAAGACTTAATCTTCCGCTACTTTTATCATCATAATAATAGTACAATGCTTCATAATCATAAAACAGACTGTCCACAAGGGAGCCGAAGGTCTGACTGCTTTTCTTCATCTCAGCATAATATCCCGGATAATAGGTATTGAGATTAAAACCGATATTAAAAGGAATATTCAACCAGGAAGATTCTGACCTCAACAGAGAACCTAGATTAAATTCCCTGGGTATAGCATAGGATAATACTGTTTTAAGAAATACATATCCCCTGCTGTTCTCACCGGAATCAAACTGATAAATTTTGTTGGTTTCATTTCCATAAAGAGCTAATTGAGCATATTTTTTATCAAGAACAGGAGCATATAATTTTCCATAACCGGAAAATTTAATTCCAAAATTTTTATATCTAGCTCCCACTAAGGTTGTTCCAAAAGCACCGTATAACACCAGATCGTCTTTAGTCAGGATTTCTTTATCCTGATTCGACATAATATGTCCATTATCATATTTGGATTTGTCAAAAATATCAAGGTTATCCAGGTTTAGAAGAGAATTATCAAGATTTAATTCATAGTTTAAAAGAGGGAGTTCTAATTCCCATCTGTTATTGTATGCTAAGGAAGCGGGATTATCGGTAATTTCAATCGATTCTGCTATAGAAAAACTCCACATGGATATGAATATGACAAGGATAATAAAATGTTTCATTTAATCGTCCTCCTCATCAATAAGGTCATCACTAATTAGGATCTTCAGCTGGAGTTCTCCAATCAAAGACAGATAATTACTCAAAGGTTGCTCACCATTACTGTAAAAGTGAAGCCTTGCTCCCACAAATATCGAATCTGCCAAGAAGAAATCAAGATCTTCTTGAACTATTGATAAGGAAGTTTGTTTATAGCTAGAATCCGGAGTAGTTTCAATGTTAATAATCTCAAAGAGTTCTACTTTGGTAGAATCATAATCGGAAAAATTGTAAATCTGTTGTTTAACGTCTAATTTGTTATCACTTACCAGGATCTGGGCCCCCATTTCAATTCCTGTAGCATTGAGATATTGAAACGTTGCTTTCCCGGATTGAAAAGCCTCATATTCTTCCTCTTGAAAATCCTCCATATTCTCGGAGAATATCTTGATCTCACCATCTTCCTTAGGTATTATCCAGATTCCATCTTCTTGAGTTTGAAACTGGATGTTTGAACTGAAAATGATATTTGTAACAATTTCATCATTGGCTTCAACCGTATAGACCTGGGTGGAATCTCCAACTTCAGGATAAATGGTATAACTGATTTCATCCGGTAGGATAGACAGAAACTCATTAAGATTGTATTGGTTAGAATTAATCGTAAATTGAGTTGTTCCAAGATCAATATCAAGAAATATAGAGTGTTCTGTGCCACCATTCATAGGTTGCAGATAGACCATTAGTGAATCTTCTGAATTGATTGCAGTCAGATCAATAGCCAACTGACCGGGAATTAGAGAGTGAATTAAAAATTCGATCTCTCCAAATCCGGTAAAACTGTAATCTCCGAAAATTTCAGGATACTCCAACTCGAATAAATAATTATCGGAAATCGGTTCGATCTCTTGCAGGGGAATGGAAGCATTTATAACTGCACTTACGTATATATCTTGAAGTTCAACTTCAATATCGATAGAAGAATTGTAGAAATCATCATCTATAAATACCAATTCTCCATTAGATCCTGTACTTCCTCCCCCGACAATAACACTGAGATCATTGGGAAACGTTAAGCCGGAAAGATCAACAGAGGCTGTTTCCTCTCCACCATTAGCAGGTACATTTTCGTATTCTATCGTCAACAATTCTTGTTCATTATTAGTATCTAATACGATCGCATACAGAGGATTAGAATTCTCAAGGTCACCGATCCCAAGCGGAGTATTATTGGTTATTGTCAAAAATATCGTCCCAGATTCAAACGTAACCTCTTCATATTGATCAAATGGATCAAGATCCTTTTCTACGCTCTCCATGTTAAAAGTTGGAAGGATAAAGAACGTTGAATCCGGTATTAGAGATTGAAGAGAATCAGGAATCAATTGGGAACAGGAGATATCGTAATATCTTGGTTCCAGTTCTGCAAGTTGCAGATCCCCTAATAATTGACTGGTTTCAAAAGAATCTCTAAAAATCAGCTCCTGATCAATAACATAGAGAGAAGAATCTTCTTCTGCTAATTCCTCGATATTATAAATATCATTGAAGAAGATAATATTCAAATCGGTAATCCAGGACGGTAAACCTAATTCATCGGGTAATGAACATGACATTATGAAAATAAAGATTAGAGAAAAGATTATTAATTTATTCATAGTACTTTAGAATTTTTATTATATTCGATCTTCTGTCAATATTTTATTAAAATTATAAAGATAGGGTTTTAATTGACATTACAAAAACATTTTAGATAAATAGCATTTTTCAATTGGGAGGAAATTATGAAAAGCATTTTCCTTGTTTTACTAATTTTTGTTTTTACCTATTTATCCGCTGATTGGGCAATCGTAGATATTATCGAGCCAATAGGAGTGGAAACAGGTTATCTTTATGGACTTGATTATCATGATGGTTATCTCTGGGTAGGTGATGATTCTGACGGTTGGATCCATCAGGTAGATCCTGCTGATGGTGCTGTGTTAAACTCCTTTATGGGTGCACCCGATTCCAATCACGGTTTAACCTGGGATGGAGAATACTTCTGGGTTTCAGGTGATTATCATGCTGATGGTAACATATACAAAATGACTGCCGATGGCACCGTAGTCTCAACCATTCCCAATCCCGGTGATGATTACAGCGGTGGTCTCTGCTGGCAGGAAGGATTTCTCTGGGCAAGCGTTTATTATCCAAATACTCAACCCAATATCCATAAACTTGATCCCAGCGATGGTACAATCCTGGAATCTTTTTCAACTGTTGGACTCCAACCACAGGGACTGGTTTTTCAGGATGCCAATACACTCTGGAACAGTATGGATGACAATGATGAAGATCCCGAAAGGTGCACTGCTTATAATTATTCCACCGGTGATACTCTTTGGTCTTTCCCGGTACCAACGACAAAACCACGAGGCTTAGCCTGGGATGGAGAATTTCTTTATCTGGTGGCAAAAGAAGAGGGTAGTTGGGATCAGGTTATTTACAAGATCGATCTCAGTGGATCTGGAAATCCTGAAATCCAGGTTGGAATTGAATTTTACAATTTTGGTAATACGATCCTTGAAGAACAAGCTGAATTCGAACTGGCAATAACCAATAATGGAAATGCTGATCTGGAAATCAGTGACATCGGTTTTACAGCAGCAGAATTTAGCTGCGATCTGGATTTTCCATATCTGATCTCCGCTGGCTTAACCGAGTATATTACAATTATTTTCGAACCTTTGAACTGGGGTTCCTATTCTTGTGTAATGACCATATTCAGCAATGACCCTTTAGAACCAGAGATCGAGATAGATCTAGAAGGTTATGGAATATTCAGCGACCAAACCTTGATCAGTTCAGAAGATTTTATCGATTACGGAACAGTAAGATTAAGCTCCACTAATGGGCACTACCTTGTTTTAAGTAATCAGGGAGCTGAAGATCTGGTCATTGACGAGATCACGATTTCTGATCTTGATTTTTATCTTGATCCAATACCAGATCTCCCAATAGCTTTAGCGACCAGAGATTCTCATCAGGTCAGGATCTGGTTTCATCCCGATACTCCTGGTGATTACAACGCTATTTTGGAGATTCATTCGAATGATCCTATCCATGATCCCTTAAATATAAACCTCAGTGGATATGCGGAATTCGACGAATATCCGATCGGTACAATACTCTGGGAATATATAATAGATACAAGTTGGGATAATAGTCCTAAAGCAATGTATCCCCTCCAGGATATCAACAATGACGGGATCAGTGATCTTATCGTCTGTTCCGAGGACAACTTTATCAGATGCTTAAATGGGAACTCATCGGGTATAGCTGACCTTCTATGGGAAAAGGAGATTTATTCCGGTAACGTTTATTCTCAGAAAGGATTAACTTTGATTCAGGATATCGACGGGGATGAAATATTGGATGTCATCATCGGCACAACAGGTGGTGATCGCTCTATTAGAGCACTATCCGGAGCAACAGGGGATTTCATCTGGCAACATGCTACCAGTGAATACGGAGACGGGGGCTGGGTTTACCAGGTCTTTTCAAAATACGACTACAATGGTGATGAATTCCCTGATGTTCTTGCTTCAACGGGAGATGATTCTTATGATACAGGTCCAAAAAGGATCTATTGTCTTGACGGCATAAATGGTGAAACAATCTGGGATTACTATTTTAATGGACCTGCTTTTTCTGTGATCGGGGTTGAAGATTTCACTGAAGATGGGATCCCCGATGTGATTGGAGGAGGTTCAAACGAATACGAAACTCAGGGAAGGGTCGTAGGAATAAATGGTATAAATGGTTCATATACCTGGGATTTTAATTCTGTTGGTTCATCTGTCTGGGGACTGGCACAAGTGGACGATGTTTCCGGTGATTCAATCAAGGATATTGTAGCAGGAGATTTCTCCGCTTATTTCTATTGTCTTAATATTGTCAACGGTGGTCAGATCTGGAACGGAGCAATCGGTAATTACGATATTATAACAAGGTTCGAACTCATGGATGATGTAAATAATGATGGCCATCCCGACATTCTGTTTGAAAATTCCAGTAACCTGGCAGTTGTATTAGATGGTTATAACGGTGTATTGGCTTGGCATAATAACATCGGTGATAATTCTCTTTCTGTTTCCCGGATTCCTGATATAACTAATGATGGGATCAATGAAGCTTTAGTGGGTTCTTTGAACAACTCAGCCTATTTCCTCAACGGTCCCGATGGAGAAATCCTGTATTCATCCAATCTTGGGACAGCAGTGGATGCAATCACAGCTATTCCTGATATTACTCTTGATAATTCTTGGGAAATGGTCGCTGGTGGAAGAAATGGCCTAGTGAGATGCCTATCAGGAGGTACAGGATTGATCACACCAAACGATAATTACCAGATCGATCCTAAGACACCAGTTGCCCGACTGATAAGAAATTATCCAAATCCGTTTACACTAAACGGACTTAGCAGATCAATCGGTACCAGAATCGAGTTCATAATGAACAAACCTGATCGAGTCGATCTAACCATCTATAACCTGCGGGGTGAAAAGATCATTACATTAGTTGATGAAATCAACATGGAAACAGGTGAACATTCGATCCTCTGGGATGGACTTGATAGTAAGGGAAAAGTTCTGCCCTCGGGCATTTATTTCTATCGTCTAAGAACCTCTGAGTTTAGTGATACAAAAAAGATGATATTGTTAAAATAAAGTATTTAAAAAGCAGGAAATTATGGCGAGAATACTTATCGTTGAAGACGAACCTGTAATTGCCTTCGATCTCAAGATGTCTCTGGTAAATCTTGAACACCAAGTTTGTGGTATAGCTTATTTTGGGGAAGATGCTATCAAAATGTCTGAAGAGCAGAACCCGGACTTAGTTTTAATGGATATAAAACTCAGTGAGGAGATGGATGGAATCGAAGCAGCTGAAAAAATTCAGAATGATTTCAATATCCCCGTAATTTTCGTCACAGCTTATGCCGACAAGGATACCATAGAAAGAGTCAAAAAGGTAAATCCTTACGGTTATTTCCTCAAACCCTATGACGACAAGGAACTGCAGGTAAATCTTAGTCTTGCTCTGAGCAAATTAAAACCAAATGAAAATCTTAATCAGGAAAAAATCTGTACCAGAAGCTTCGAATTTCCCGAAAGATTTTACTTGGCAGGATTAACAATGTTATGTTTTCTCAGTCAAATTTTGAAATCCTACTTTCCATCGACTCCTTTCAAGATCAATCTGATCCAGGAAAAATCCAGCGTGAGACTGATCCTGGAAAATAGAAGGATCGAGAAAGATTTGATCAACAAATTGTTAAGAAAATTTGGTAATCTTATTCAAGATCAAATTTCGCCTGACAAATTTTTCCAGAAAAAAAAGGATATAAATCTTTATTATCAACAAACCGAGATCATAAAACTTCAAATAGAGCGTAATCTAAAAACCAAAGAATCAGGATCGAAATACAAGAATCTTAATGAAGAGATCAAAAGTGATCTAAAATGGCTTAAGAATCATATCGGGATCATACTCAAATATCCGGAGAATAATTTTAACGGCTTGGAAGGAATTACTATTGATTCGATTAGAACTTACCAGATCAGAGATAATAATTTGATAGAGTCTGTAAAAAATCTTAGGAACAGACTGGAGAATGGTCTTTATGAAAATGATGAGGACAAAATAAAAGCGGATCTGAGATATATAAGCAACAAAAGCCATGATATATACTCAAAACTGCATAGCTTTGTTTATGGTTTGATCATTAATGGAGTGATCAAAGGAATCTCAGCTAATCTGATCTATAAATGGATGAATGAAATTTAATAAATAAGGGGACAGCATTTAAGCTGTCCCCTTATTTTATTTAACGAAATTAATTGAATACAAATGAATCTGCTTTCCAGTCTATCTTGAGTATCTTATTCGCTGAAAGTTCACCTGCCAGCAGTTTCAGTGCCAGCTGATTTTCGATCTCTTTTCTGATTACTCTTTTAAGGGGACGAGCCCCAAACTGAGGATCGTAACCCATCTCTGCTAGCTTAGCAACTGCCTGTTCCGTAAATTCTAATTTGATATTCTTCTCAGTCATTCTTTCTTTCAGTATTTCAAGCTGGATCTCAACGATCTTTCTGATCTGATTTTTGTCCAGACGGTGAAAAATGATCACATCATCCAGACGGTTAATAAATTCCGGACGGAAGTGTTCCTTCAACGAAGCCAGTAACTGTTCCCTGATCTCGACAGCAGGTTTATTACCCATTTCGTAGATATATTGTGATGCAATATTACTGGTCATAATGATCACAGTATTCTTGAAATCCACAGTTCTACCTTTACCATCGGTTAATCTACCATCATCAAGAATCTGAAGTAGGATATTAAAAACATCATTATGTGCTTTCTCAATTTCATCGAAAAGGATTACGCTGTAGGGACGGCGTCGGACAGCTTCAGTTAAATATCCTCCTTCATCATAGCCCACGTATCCGGGGGGAGCACCGACAAGGCGTGCTACTGAATGTTTTTCCATGAATTCGCTCATATCTATTCTGATCATGGCTTTTTCCGTATCAAAGAGAAATTCTGCTAAAGTCTTGACCAATTCGGTTTTTCCAACTCCAGTCGGACCCATAAACAGAAATGATCCGATCGGTCTGTTAGTATCTGCTAATCCACTTCGTGATCTTCTGATTGCGTTAGCTAAGGCTGTTATCCCTTCTTTCTGACCAATAACACGCTTGGAAAGTACATTTTCCATCTCAATGAGTTTATCCACTTCACTTTGAATTAATTTGGAGACAGGGATACCAGTCCATTTCGCTACGACTTGGGCGATCATTTCCTCGGTTATTTTTTCCTTAAGCAATTGCTTATCCGGAGGGATCTGTTGAAGTTTAGAATTCAATTTTTCCAGCTCATTCTGCTTTTGGATAAGATTCCCATACTTCAGTTCCGAAACCCTGTCAAGTTCTCCTTTTCTTTCTGCTATTTCTGCTTGTGCTTTAATGTTGTCTATATCCTCCGACAATTTCCTTATATTAGTTAAGATCTCCTTTTCTTTTTCCCAGTGAGCTCTCAACTCAGCACTTTTTTCCTTGAGTTCTGCCAGTTCACGATTGATCTTATCCAACCTGTCTTTGCTGGTTTTATCTTTTTCTTTTTTTAAGGAAAGTCTTTCTATTTCAATCTGTTTTATCTTGCGTTCAATTTCATCCAGTTCCTGAGGCATGGAATCGATCTCCATCCTTAAACTGGCACAGGATTCATCCATGAGATCGATGGCTTTATCTGGAAGAAACCGGTCAGAAATATAACGATCAGATAAAACCGCCGCTGCTACCAAGGCTCCATCCGTAATTTGGACTCCATGATGAACTTCATATTTTTCTTTGATTCCTCTCAGGATAGAAATAGTATCGTTTACGTCAGGTTCATTAATCATTATAGGCTGAAACCTGCGCTCCAGGGCAGCATCTTTTTCAATATATTTGCGATACTCATCAATTGTTGTTGCTCCAATGCAATGCAATGTACCTCGAGCAAGGGCAGGTTTCAACATATTGGAAGCATCAACGGCTCCTTCGGCTGCTCCTGCTCCTACAACTGTATGTAATTCATCTATGAAAAGGATTATCCTGCCCTCTTCTTTTTCCACCTCTTTGAGAACTGCTTTTAACCTTTCCTCAAATTCTCCCCTGAATTTTGCCCCAGCCAGAATAGCCCCCATATCTAATTCCAGAATATCTTTCTGCTTCAAGTTTTCTGGAACATCCTGATCTACAACCCTGCGAGCCAAACCTTCTACAATTGCTGTTTTACCAACTCCAGGCTCACCTATCAGTAC
>Ga0272442_10011277_pt1 | contig 10911 bp, 12 predicted proteins | sample SSMForm2O_FD_200262 | JGI IMG/M metagenome (GOLD analysis project Ga0272442, IMG submission 200262) | Marine sediment archaeal communities from Little Sippewissett salt marsh, Falmouth, MA, United States - SSM-Form-2O | ecosystem: Environmental > Aquatic > Marine > Wetlands > Sediment ... | reverse complement strand
AGTGCGAATCAGATCGCCATAACGAACCGGATAACCATCCGTGACGTGATACACAGGCATGACTTCCCGGTCCATGTTCTTGTCACAGAACCGGCATATCACTTCCGCGAGATCATCCGCCAGAATGAGTGAAAGGCGGGCCCTGCCCCCACTGACAAGAAATGGATATTTACCGGCACTGCGGATCATGCGTGCCAGTACATGCACGTCCCCTTCCCCGTAGACAAAACGGTGACGTAAAATCACAGATTGAAAGTGCCCCGCCCTGTGATGGTGCAAAACGATATTTTCCGCCTCTGCTTTGGACCGTGAAAAATCCGTGTCCGGTCGGACCGGTGTTGTTTCATCGGCATTTCTGTGTTTCCCATGGCCGTAGACACCCACCGTGCTGAGATAGATCATCCGTTTCACACCGGCCTGAACAGATTTCTGGCAGAGCCGGTGTGTGCCGTCGACATTGACTGTCCGGAAACCGGATCCGTCGGAATCGATATTTTTGGAAGCCAGATGAATGACTGTTTCCGCACCGCCCACGGCGTTCTCAACAGCACCTTCATCCGTCAGATCCCCGAACACAGGTTCCGCATCCGGAAATTCCTTTTCTTTTCCTTTTTCGGATTTCTGTAAAAATATCCGGACCTTCTTCCCGTTGTCATTCAGAAGCCGCCGGACCATATGCCGGCCGATAAAACCTGTTGCACCTGTCACCAGTATCATGGCCGAATTCATTCCTCAAGACCCGCCGGTTTCAGGGAAAGGACTGCTTCGCGCAATTTTTGCGTAAAAACCACGGAATCGCCGTGCGGCATCATGGCCGGACCGGCAAAAAGCTGTTTGCGCCCTGTTTCTCCCCGCGTCGTCCCGTACAAATAACAGGGAATCACAGGTGTTCCGGCAGCCAGCGCCACTTCTGCCGCCCATGTTTTAAATGCACCCAGACCTTCAGGATTTCTCCCCATCTCAGGATAGATCAGTATGACTTCACCCTTCCCGAGCAGCAATCCGCAGTCACCCAAAAACTGTTCCCTGTTTTCGACTTTCAATATATTAGCGATGGTAAATATGTGACGGACAACCCGCTTCTGAAAATAGGCGGGTCTGGCTCCGCAGATGGTTATCCTCGGCCGGATGCTGCAGATCAGATAGACGGAATCTGCAAGGTCGGCGTGATTGGCAATCACAATGACCGGCTGCCGTTTGCCGGGCAGATGTTCCCCGCCTGTAATCCGGAATCCTTTCAGAAACAGAAAAACGCGTATGAACGCTTTAAGAATCGCCCGGATGCACAGATAATACGGCCGGTTGACGGAACTGATCATGATAAATAGCCGGAAATAAACCGTTGTCCGTTATCGTAAAGAAGCTGCCGGACCAGATCCGGATGATCCGTCTGTGACAGATGGTGCAGCAGCAGCCTGAGATTGTAGGGATACATCAGGGGCGGGGAATCATTGCCCCAGAATACTCTGCTCCAGGTCAGCGGCATCTTTTCATTGACAATTCGCTTCAACGCCTGAAGCCCGGACCCGCTGACATCGCCCCACACATTTTCATGATGATTGACCATTTCCACAGCTTCACGGGTCCATAAATACCCGCCCATGTGGCACAGGACAAACTGTATCTCCGGATACTTGCGTGCCAGCAGATCAAAAAAAACAGGTCTGCCGTACTTGGAATGAAGAAACACTCCGGCACGGCGTTCCTCGTTCTTGTGGCGGGCAGTGATAAAACCCGTATGAATCATGGCTGAGAGTCCCAGGGAAGCCATTGTCCTGAAAAACCGGTCCCATCGCTGTTCATCCGGATAATAACCCAGACACGGAAGCAGTTTGATGATTCTGATACCGCGCTGTCTGTACTGTTTCAGTCTTTTCACGGCCAGGGGATGACGCGGGTCCATGAAATGGGATATGATAAACCGTTCCGGATACGCATCCCGCAATGCCAGAAGGGGCTTGTTGCCCAGAATGGAACTCACCTTTGTGGGAACGGATTGAAGCAGGGCCCGCTGAATACCGATTTTTTCCATCATTTTCAGCTGTGCCCCGGGCATGCCGGTTTGTGCGGGGATAATCTGATGCATATCGATGATGTCGCCTGCAGGCAGGCCGGGCAGCCGCTTCAAGGCTGCGGCGGTGGATTGGACATCAGAATCATCCACGGGATAACCGCAGACAGGACATGCGGCAAGAGACGCGTTAAAATCTGCCCGGCAATACGTGTAACGGCAGCTTCTCATGGACTATTCGATACTCAACGTAATATTCCGGGAGGATTTACGGAACCGTTCGATTACTTTTCTGTTATACATTTGCCAGGTTCCCCCCATATAGGCCACCTCATTGTTATTCTGCATGAAGTAGCCGTCATGTTCCATCTGAATCAGCTGTCCTTTCCGAATCAGCTTGTTACGAACCATCGATTTGCAGAAAAGCGGACTGGACAGTTCAGTATACAGAAAAAACCGGATGTTCATTTCATTCAGTATGAACACCGTGTCGAATGTGACATTATAAAAAAGATGTGCGATGGCCGTACCGATTTGCCGGCCGGCTTCGATCATGAACAGACCCGGCACATGATCATACGCATGTTCAAAGAAAAAAGGATGGTTCTGATCCAGAATCACCTGACTCAGAAAACAATCGGCGTCGCCTTTTTCGATATGCTCAATCCGGGACACAAAATTGTTTTCCTCTTTGTCTTTATGAACCATTTTTCTGTCGATCCGGGGTAAATTATGCGGTTCATGAGAATGTGTCCATTCGACCATTTTTTTGGAAAAAAGTATTTCGCTTGTCACTTCCGGCATCCTTCCATTGATTCATTGTGCCTATAAGTATACAAGAAAAAATGCAATGACGCAAGTTCTAAAATATGGATAGCCCGTCCGGCGTTCCCGGGATTCACGGTGGCGGCATGGAATCGGCAACTGTCCCCGGGGGCCTGTCAGACACAGCGCTCATACAACGAGAACTTCTCCGGACGTTTATTCCAGGGCGAGCCTGAGCGCAAGCAAGGCCATCAAAATGGTCAACGGTGTAAAAATCAGTTTTTCCGCAGTGACACCCGAGGCAAGATTGCCGGCTGTATTCAAAACAAAATATACAAAGACGGCCCACATGCCCGCATCGATGATTTTCCGGGATGCGCCGGTACGGATCTGCCGCATTTTGGCGGCAGTAATGATCATAAAGAGAATGGTTACGCACAGGGCAACAATTTCGAGAATGATCAGCGTTTCACGGGAATCCCCGGCCTCCCCGCCCCATACAATATCTGCAGGGACATAACCGGACAAAACCAGCACATGAAACAGTGCCAGCAATCCCGTAAGAACAAGCAGAATTCTGCCTGCCCATTTCACAGTCTGTTCTTTCTTCATTCCATTCTCTCCTGTCCCGCCTCTTCTCCGGCATCCGGAATGACATTTTCTCTGTGCCTTCTCACCAGATCAATGGTATGATCCAGCAAATTCACACCTCCGTACCTGCCGTGTCCCGGAATGACATATTCAATATCCGGAAATGCCTCCCTGATTTTCATCACGGTTCGTTCCCATTCTTCAATCACCGCATCTCCGGTATATCCCAGCCCGTTCGCTTCCCCGCTTCTTATCAGACATCCTCCGAACAATATTTTATATTCCGGAAAATACACAACAATATTGTCTGCGGTATGACCCGGTCCAAAATACCGGCATATTGCTCTGGTGCCCCCGAATGCCAGTATCAGGGAATCCGTAAATGTTTTCTGAGGTGCCGGGAGACCGGTGGCGGCGCAGATCTGTGCGGTTTTTTCTCCGGCGACAGATATCACATCCTGCTGATGCAGAAAGGAAAGTCCTCCCATGCAGTCACTGTGGGAGTGGCCCGGAATTACCATTTGAATGACCGTACCGAGTGAATCTTTCAAATAACGATACAATGTCTCTGTCTGATCATTGGAATTGGGGGTATCCATCATCAGGGCTTTTCCGCTGTCCATGTACACCAGCCCGTTTGAGGGGAATCGTCCCGAACCGGACAATTCAAACCAGGTCGTGTGAATCAGAAAATGATCGTTCAGAGGCATCAGCATCATATCCTCGTTGATCCTGATGGTATCCTTCTCCCCGTCTGCGTATAAAACACCGGAAATTAGTAAAAACAAAATCAGGAGTAACAGCCGGACTGCTGAATGATTATTTTTCATGACTTCTCCTGGATTGTCAAGGGATTTCTGCATGTCATTACACGTGTATGCTGCGAACCGGCGTCACCCATTCCACATTATACCGAATTCCGGATACCTTCCGCCCATTCGGCTGCTCGCTGAATTTCACCCTGCTTCAATGGTCCCTCTGAATCCGTAACAAAAAATCCGGCCGGATCGGCAGCTGCCTCCCCGCCTTTTCGGATGAGCTTGCGGGAAACGGGTTCGGCTGCATATCCCAGAGTACCCACCAGTTTTCGCAGCACTTTCGAACGAATGCTGTCCAAAGCAATTCTGGTATCAAATGCAGCGATTTTTACGCCTTTTAACTGTCGGGCGTCCATACTTCTCAGAAAATGTTTGATGGAAACAACGGGACTGAATGCACGTGTGGGCGATCCGACCACGAGCAGTCCCACTCCGGTCAGATCACCGGGCCCGACCTCGCCGGCCCTGCATAATCTCACATCATTTCCATCAAACAGGGTCTCTGCAATACACTGCGCTATTTTTTTTGTATTGCCGAAATATGAATCATATACGACCAGTATTTTCATCTGTTTTCTCCATGTATCACCGAACTGCAGCGGCGTCACTCACATGCCGCCGGCCGGTTCAGGAATTTGGATGGTTCTCTTGACAGGAAACTTCATCGCTTGTTGCAATCACTTCTTGACAGCCCTGAAATATAAAAGCGCCCCGTTGTCACCATCGATGGTTTCGTAATAAAATCCGTGAGCCTTGCATATCCGCTGTAATTCTTCTTCCGAATATAACGTGCCATGGATGCTGCTTTGCACCTTTTTCCGCTCCGGTACCGGCACGCTGCAGATGAAAACACCGTCCGGTGAGGTGACACGTTTAATCTCCTCAAACACCTGATCGATATCATTGAAAAAGTTCAGCGCCAGAATGCAGAGAACAACGTCAAAGGCATTGTCTGCGAAGGGAAGATTTTCCGCCCCGGTGATATAAAAGGATGCATTCCGGAAACCGGCTTTCCTGAAATGAACGACGGCTTTTTTGAGCAGCCCCGGACTGATATCCGTGCCCGTGTACTGATTGTCACGGGGCAGAAAACGGGCAGCGCTGCCGCTTCCCGTGGCCAGTTCAAGAATCCGTTTTTGATGCACACCGGCCAGTACTGCACCCAGAATATCTTCATGCTTTTTCAATTCTGCGCCCAGTTTGCGCGGAAATACGCTTTTTTCCATGATTCCATCATACAGGAACGCAAAGCAGTCGCCGAGCCATGGCTTGAATTTCAGGGGCCTGTCTCCCTTGCCGGCCATATAATAAAGCCCTTTTCTTCGGATGATTCTTATTCCATTCTTGATCACTTTATCTCCTGACAGTATCCTTTTGAACATCATCGACCATTACGGATATTCTCTTGTTTCAATCAGCTCATAATGGGCCGACCGCTGATCCCACCGCTTCAATACTTTTTTCGCGGCCTCCGGAACATAACATCGCGTGTAGTCTTCACCCTGAAAATCGATCACATTCTGCAAAGTATCAAACGTCATTATGGTTATAAACTCCACCTCATCATCATGATCACGCCTGAACAGTTCGATTCGCCGGTATCCCGGTATTTTTTTTGCTTCGATGCCCGGGAAAACGTCGTCATGGAGCAGCTTTTGATACACATCCGCATTTTCACGGGTGGTCCAGCCGTGCCATACACGCTTGATCGCCATTATATTACTCCTCTGATTGGACAAGCTGAATGCAAAATAATACCTGCAAACTGCAATTTAAAGAAAAATTCCGGCTGTCCAAAGGAAAAATCCGGCATGCATTGCTGTCCGGGCCATTGCACAACTGTCACACAGCCGGTCGGTCCAACCGCATGACAATACAAAAAGCCCCGTGCTGTTCATCACACGGGGCTTTAAATATTCAGTCAGGGAAAATATCCGCAGCATCTGCGGTCCGTGACCGGCGGAGGTTACAGTTCCTTGATGTAAATACTTCCGCCGGAAGTTCTCAAATAGAGTTCAGGGCCGCCATCGTTGATTCGGGCCCTGAGAGCCCGTTTGCTGATGTCGCCTTTGATGGTCACCGGAAAATCCGTCACGACACGTCCGCCGCTGGTTTGTGCATCCACATTGACATTGATATCAGAGGCCAGATAGGCGCGGACCGTACCTCCCGACGTTGTGAGACGGCAGTCCGCCTTGGGCTGTTCGGCCAGCCGCGCAGTGACGGACCCGCCGGATGTGCTGGCATCGATATCGCCCATCACCTCCTCGACGTCAATGCTGCCGCCGGAAGTGTGGGCCGATATGTTCCCCCTGACTTTTCCGAGGGTGATGCTGCCTCCGGAGGTTTTCACATCCACATCGCCTTCGCACGCCGTCAGTTTGATACTGCCCCCACTGGTATACCCCTTTACTTCACCACGAATCTGGCCGAAACTCAGACTTCCGCCCGAGGTTTTGGTCTGGACACTGCCTTCCAGGTCATCCACGGAGATGGAACCGCCGGATGTTTTCAGATCCACATTGTATTTTTGCGGTACGGTTGCATAGAATCTCACCTTCACGTTGCGACCGATAGAATCCCAGAAATTGCCGTGCCGGTCAAATTCGGCGACAACATGAACGTCATCTCCCTGCTGGTCGAATTCCACGTTAAAATCCTTGATGAAATCATCCAGCCGGCTCCGGCCAGTACGGGATTCAAGCACAACTTCTATTTGCACGGTTTTGGAATCATGGGTTTTTACCTGAATCGATCCCAGATCCGCATCGATAAACAGTGTTCCGCCCGCCCCCACCTTGAATGTCTTCTCCATATGTTTTTCTGCCTCCGCCTTCAGCGACGACACACTCACCGCAGCCAGAAGAATAATCAGGCAGGCCCTGAAACAACCTGTTATTTTTACCGGTTTCATGATTCTGCTCCTCTCTGGTTTCTTGATTACATATGTATACGGCCAAACAGTGAAAACGTTACGTTCCTGACAGTTGGACAACACCGTTCAGAAAGAGGTTTGCATGTTTCATGAAGGGGGATTCTCCCCGAAGGAGCGTGATCATGGCTTCTGGCAGGACGGGCAAATATACTGGGATGTGGATCCGGTCGCAATTTTTTCTGTCACGGCACCGCACAGGGGACAAATCCCCGATTCACGATAGGCGAATCCCATGCACTCCAGATTGTATCGTCCCTTTTGCCCGTAAAAATCAAGCTCATACGCACTCGATCCAAGCCGGATTGATTTCTTCATAACGCCCTGAATCGCCTCGAGAAGCATCACAATTTCACTGTTCTGCAACGACGGGATGGTGCGCCGGGGATGAAGGCGGGCCCTGAAAAGGATTTCCTGAATATAAAAATTGCCAATTCCCCGGATATGTTTCTGGTTGAGAAGAAACGGCTTGATCTGACCACGCCGGCCGTCGAGAAGGTCTTTGAATGCCTGTACGGAAAGCGTCAGGGGATCCGGTCCCAGGAAATCGGTCATGGCATGGGTCTCTCCGGACAGAATCAGATGAAAATAGCCGAACCACCACAGACTCACATAAAAGCCGATGCCGCCGGATAATGTCACAATGAGCTGGTATTTACCCGGCGCCGGGGAACCGTCTTTCATGCGGCAAATCTCGCCACCCATGCCCAGATTGATCATCAGCCGCATTTCATGGTCCATACCCAGTGCGATCCATTTCCCGAGAGGGATCACGGACAGCACAGTGCGTCCGGGCATCATATGGTGATATTCTTCTTCGGGACGATTCAGGCATTTGGGCTGGACAATGCGGAGAGACCGAACCGTTTTTCCAGCAAGCGCATGATTCATCTGACGGGCGATGATGAAAATTTCCGGTAATTCAGGCATGGATTGTTGGTCAGGCGGTTAAAATGATACACTTAACTCGGTTTGTCCGTTTTTGCCGGAATTGGTCAGAACCTCAATTTCCGCCAGTTCATCGGCGGTCCAGTCAGGGCTGTCCAGGGCGCCGATACTGTCATCAAGCTGCTCAATCCGGCTGACGCCTGTGATTACGGATGTCACACGCTGGTCCCGCAGAATCCAGGAGAGGGCCATCTGTGCCAGACTTTGCCCCCGTGACTGGGCGATCCTGTTGAGTTTGGCGGCTGTTTCCACACGTTCAAGCGTAATATCTTCTGTTTTTAAAAATCCGTGCGGACTTGACGCCCTGGAGTCCGGCGGAATACCGCGGATATACTTGCTGGTCAGCAGTCCCTGGGCCAGGGGCGAAAAGACCGTGCATCCCATCCCGAGCTGCGCGAGTGTATCAAACAGCTCTTTTTCCGGTTCCCTGTCGAAAATATTATACTTGACCTGATGCACCAGACAATGAATGCCCATCGCATCCAGTATTTTCACCGCGCTCTGGGTCTGCGCAGGAGAATAATTGGAAATGCCCGCGTACAGCGCCTTGCCGGACTGAACCGCCTGGGCCAGTGCTTCCATGGTTTCGTCCATGGGTGTTTCCGGATCCGGCCTGTGGGAATAAAAAATATCCACATAATCCAGTCCCAGACGTTTCAGGCTCTGATCCAGACTGGCTTTCAGATATTTTTTCGATCCGCCGTCTCCGTACGGGCCGCTCCACATCCAGTATCCGGCCTTGGTTGAAATCACCATTTCATCCCTGAACCCCGAAAAATCACCGGCCAGAATGCGCCCGAAGACCTCCTCGGCAGACCCGGGCGGCGGTCCGTAATTGTTGGCCAGATCAAAATGGGTAATCCCCAGATCAAACGCACGGTGCAGAATCCGGCGGCCCTTTTCAAAACTGTCCACGCCTCCGAAATTGTGCCATAATCCCAGTGAAATCATCGGCAGTTTCAGCCCGCTTTTGCCGCAGTACCGGTACTGCATGATATCATAGCGATGTTCCGATGGTGTGACCATTTTTAAAAATCCCGGATTTTACATGATGCAGAATAACGCAGTTTCAGTCAAAGATAACATATCAGGCACAAAGGTCCAAAGTAAAAAACACACGAATGACAGATCGGGGGTATATGAGCCGGTCGTTAATCCCTTCTTTCATGATTCCTTCAGCCTATGAAGCAGCTGATCCGTCACTTTCCCCCAATGGATGTCTCCCTCCAGGTCAATCCACAGGATGCGCGGATCCCTCCTGAACCATGTCATCTGACGTTTTGCATAACGCCGCGTATTGCGCTTGATTTGATCAACCGCTTCATCGAGGGATAGCCGCCCCTTCAGATGCGCGATCATCTCTTTGTATCCAACCGAATCAAGCGCATTGTCTTCCAGGGAATACCCCCTGTTCAGCAAAAACTCAACCTCCTCCCTGAGGCCGGATGCCATCATCCGGTCCACCCTGGACTCGATACGGCGGTACAGGACGTCGCGCTTCCAGCGGAGACCGAACATCCGGAACGGAAAACCGGCAGGAACGGTTTCCTCCTGCCGAATACGGGACACGGGCCTGCCGGACATTTCGCACACTTCCAGGGCCCGCACGATACGGCGCTGATCATTTTCATGAATCCGGGATGCATAATCAGGATCCTGCTTCCGAAGACGGGTATACAGGGCCTGCAGCCCTTTCTGCTGCGCTTCCTCTTTCAGCCTGCGGCGAATATCCGGATCACGGTAATTTCCTGAAAACACGCCGTCGATCAGGGCCTGGATGTAGAGCCCGGAGCCGCCCGCCACCACCGGCTGTTTGTCTCTTTTCAGGATGTCCCGCACCGTCGTCCTGGCGATCCGGCTGTATTCGCCGGCACTGAAATACTGATCCGGATCACATATGTCGATGCAGTGGTGAATCACGGCCGAACGCAACTCCGGTCCGGGTTTGGCTGTACCGATGTCCATGAACCGGTACACCTGTCTCGAATCGGCCGATACAATTTCGCCGTCCAGCCGGTTTGCCAGATGCAGGGCCAGTCCGGTTTTTCCGGAAGCAGTCGGGCCGGCAATAACAATGACTTTTTTCAAATCGGGTGAATTCAGCGTCCAAACCTCTTGTCCAGCTCTTCCAGGGGCAGATTGATGATAATGGGCCTGCCGTGGGGACAGAAATAGGGCTCCCTGGTGGCAAAAAGCTGATCCATGAGAGAGGCCATTTCCATCAGGTTCAGCGGATCACCGGATTTAATGGCCGCCTTGCAGGCAAAGGCACTGGCAACCGCTTCCCAGATATCCGTTATTTTGTGACGCAGGTTTTTGTATTCATCAATGATATCCAGAAGCAGGTCCCGTTCGTTGCCGGTCTTGATTTCAGCAGGCACGGATTCGATCACCACTGTAAATTTGCCGAAATCCTTGATACCGAATCCGATTTTTTGAAGGGAAGGCAGCATCTCCATCAGTGTGTGGAAATCATCCGGCGACAAAAGCACGGTTTGCGGAAAAAGCAGCTGCTGGGACAGGACGCCGTTCCGCTCCCGCGCATTCAGGACACGCTCAAACAAAATCCGCTCATGGGCCACATGCTGATCAATGATAATCAACCCGCTTTTAATGGGAGTCAGTATATACCGGTTGTGAAGCTGCCAGAACGCCGCCGCACCGGATATTCCACGGCCCGGGCTTTCACTCCCTCCGGAAGAAACGGGACGCTGCACCTCCAGGGTCAGCTGCCCGTAATCCACGGGATCAACAGTCATTTTTCCTTTGTGCCTGTGCGGACGTCCGCCGCCTGTAACCAGCTGCAGGTTCGGCACAACCCGGGAAGATGACAGGGCGTCCCCCAC
>Ga0272442_10011276_pt1 | contig 10911 bp, 11 predicted proteins | sample SSMForm2O_FD_200262 | JGI IMG/M metagenome (GOLD analysis project Ga0272442, IMG submission 200262) | Marine sediment archaeal communities from Little Sippewissett salt marsh, Falmouth, MA, United States - SSM-Form-2O | ecosystem: Environmental > Aquatic > Marine > Wetlands > Sediment ... | reverse complement strand
ATCAAACATATGGGTGCACCTGTTGTATAGCCATTTAGAACACCCGAATATATTTCTACTCTATCTCTTTCTAATCTGTTGGTAGTACCGGCAAAACCAGGTTTCCGTTTATCAACTTCCTTCTGGATGTCTTCCTCTTGAAGAGCAAGACCGGCAGGGCATCCATCAACAATAACTCCTACACATCTGCCATGGCTCTCACCAAAACTCGTTATTCTAAAGAGCTCGCCTATACTATTTCCCACCTACAGTGATATGCCCTCCCGTATTACTAATGACATCCCAGAATTCTGGAAAGGTCTTCGATACACATTCTGCACCGGTTATTGTTATTCCTCCTGATTTCAAGCCAAGTATAGCAAAAGCCATTGCAATACGATGATCACCATACGATTTAATTACTGCTGCCTTTGGGTTACCACCCGTTATTAGCAAGCGATTACTCTCCTCCATTATCTCCAGCCCTACACCTTTTAATCCCTCTACAACCGCGGCAACACGGTTGGATTCTTTTATTCGCCCCCTTCTCACTCCTATAAGTTCACTGGTACCTTCAGCACATGCCGCCAATATAGCCATTGTCGGTAGCAGATCAATACAATCTGTCAGATCGGCCTTCACTGCCTTTAATTCCGAAAGGCTTACCTCGACAGAATCGTTATATTCATAAACATAAGCGCCCATTCCTTTTAGAAAATCAAGGATTATTTTATCTCCCTGTACTGTCTCTGATTTAAGGTTTTTTACTTTTACTTTTCCAGAAAGAGCACCCATTGCCAGCAGATACGAAGCTGATGACCAATCACCTTCCACAACATAATTTGTGGGTTTATATGATTGTTTCACTACACTTAGTTCAGCCATATCTTTAGAAAAACCAACCTCTATTCCAAACTTTTTCAAACATTCAATAGTCATTACTACATAGGGTTTTGATTCAAGTGGACTGCTAAGTTTAATTGTAATCCCCTTATCAGTAAATGGAGCTATTAATAATAAAGCTGATACAAATTGAGAGCTGATATTTCCCGGGATCTCTACTGTTCCGCCTGTCGAAGAACTGTGTTCAATTATAACCGGAGCTACATCTCCACAACAGTGACAATCTATGCCTAATTTACGAAGTGTCGTTATCAAGGTTATAATTGGTCTCTTAGCAAGTGAAGGACCTGTAACTAACTTTGTTCTTCCGGGGATCAGTGAACTTACAGCAGCCATAAATCTTAATGTTGTTGCAGAATCACCACAGTCCAAATCAACCTGAGCTTCATTAAATACCCCGCCGCTTACCAATAAAGATCCATTATCCTTACTAATTTGTATCCCTACCTTAGTTAACACGTCTATCGCTGCTTTTGTATCATCGGAATATAAGGGATTACATATCCTGCTTTCACCATTAGCTAATGCAGCACACAGTAAAGCTCTTATGGTATAGCTTTTTGAGGATGGCGCTTCAACAACGCCATCTATCTCACTTCTATAGATTGAAGCTTTCATCACACGATAAAGTATTACTTATATATTTCACCACAGAATCAACATCCATCTCCGTTGTATCTATAATTATATCGGCAGCTGCTTCGTATAAAGGTTTTCTATATTCCAACAATTCAGATATGGTTGTTTCCAGATCTTTACCATTAAGGAGAGGCCTTCTGTTTTTTGTATCTGTAAGGCGCTGAAAAAGAACCTTGGGAGATACAGACAGGTATATTACCAATGATTCCTTTTTTAATCGGTCGATATTTATCCTATTCAGAACAATTCCTCCACCACAGGCAATCACCATATTTCTATCTTGTGAGATCTCTTCAGTCACTTTAATTTCAATTTCGCGAAATACTGTCTCGCCGTCTTGAGTAAATATATCTGGTATAGCCTTTCCCGCATTAAGCTCAATAAGTGAATCTAATTCTATGAATTCCCGGTTCATCTTTTTTGCCAGAGCTTCGGCGATAGTCGTTTTCCCAGCTCCCATAAATCCAATAAGCGCTATGTTAGTTTTCATTTAGTTCCAGTATTTTGCTTAGTTCTTTTTTCATTATTTCAAATGGAGCTTCTAATCCAGTCCATAATTTGAAAGCAATAGCTCCTTGCCAGAGCAGCATATCGAGCCCGCCAATTACTTTGGCACCAATATTTTTAGCAGACTTAAGTAATTTTGTTTCAATCGGGCAATATATGGTATCGAAAACAACAAGTTCGGGACTGAGTAAGGTGGATGCAACCGGAGTCTTTCCTATAGTCGAATCCATACCGATGCTGGTAGCATTAACCAGTATATCTGCTCCACTCAGAATTGACTTCAGGTTCTGTTCGTTCATTTCGTACGCCTTAACATCTTTGTTAAACATATGTGATACTTCGTTTGCCAACCCGATTGCCTTCTTATACGTCCTGTTAACAATACATACTTCATACTTATGTTCAGCGAGAGCAAAACAAATTGCGCGGGAAACACCTCCCGCGCCTATTACAACTACTCGTTGCCCCCGTGTATAAATACAATTATCGAGTAAAGCTTTAATAAAGCCGTCAGCATCCGTATTATATCCGGTTAATATACCGGAATTATTCACCACCGTATTAACAGCACCTATTTTTTCTGCGAGTGGATCCAGGATGTCTAATAAAGGAATAACAGCGAGCTTATGCGGCATAGTTACATTTAATCCTTTAATATTCATAGCTCGGATACCCTCTATTGCATTCGTTAACCCTGATTCTTCAACCAGAAAAGGTACATAGACACAGTCAAGTTGTAGTTCTTTAAATGCCGCATTATGCATCGGGGGTGACATAGTATGAGCTACAGGATTTCCTATTATCCCGTATAGTTTTGTCTCTCCGGAAATCATTTTGTCCTTTTAATAGACCTCATCTCATAAATTCGTCTTAATTCTCCAACTGTTATCTGTCCGGGAGCCGATTCCTTCCCCCTCTCAATCGATGCATAAGTAAAATCACCACCAATTAAAGGGCAATAAACCCGGCTAACCATTCCCAGATCTCCCATGGCAAAAGCTACAACTCTGGACTCAGGGAACTCGGTATTAATCTGCAAAGCAGTCAAATTATCTTCAAATTTCTGTGCAGTAGTAATAACTTTGCATATATCAGCCCCATATTCTAATTGTCTGTGCACTATATATCTCATTTCGTTGAGAGGCAACATCAACTGAGCCTGGTGATAAGAAAGCAGACATTTAGCTTTACTTTTAATTGTTTTCACTATTTCTTCCACATTAGGGGTTTCAACTTCAACGTCGATAATAGAAGCTCCCAAATCAACAGCTTTTAGAAGTTCTTCTATTCTTGTAATTTCATTTCCGGACCAGCTACCTCCTTCAGCACTTCGACGGTTACAGGCAATCCAGGTTTTATTTAACTGCCCGGCTACTTCTTTCCATCCAGGCCCAATCAGATCTATGCGAACCTCATATAGATCTACCTTATCCTCAATCACTTTTATGGCATTAAAATCATCAGTTACGATACTCGCGCAAATTCTCGGCCTAACTATCGCGGTCACTCAATACCTCCTTAACCAGAGATAAATCTACCTCATCAACAACCACTGCTTTACCTATCGAGTCCAGTAATACAAACCTTATCTTACCTGCTAAAACTTTTTTATCATGCCTCATCGTCTCTATAAGCTGGCCTATATCGAATTCAGGTAACATTGTAGGCAATCCAAATTTCTTGATTATATCTTTTATTCTGTAAAGCTGATTCGGACTTAACATGCCCAGTTTATTCGATATTTTTCCTGCGGCTATCATGCCAACAGCTACCGCTTCACCATGTTTAAATTTAAAAGCTGAGAGTGTTTCTATAGCATGCCCTATTGTATGACCATAGTTCAAGATATTACGCATATTGGTATCTTTCTCATCCTTCTCGATAACTTCTGCTTTAACCTTTACTGCCTTTACTATAAGCTCTTCAATTACCTCAGCATCAAAAGCTATAATCTTGTTAAAATTGGTCTCGATGTAGTCAAATAGTTTTTCATCCCAGATAATTGCATGTTTTATTATCTCCGCCATACCATTAACAATATCTCTTTGAGGTAAAGTATGCAGGGTTTCTATGTCGGTAACCACTAATTTAGGTTGATAGAAAGCACCGATCTTGTTCTTTAGTTTATTATAGTCTACTGCAACTTTTCCGCCTACACTACTATCAACCTGTGCCAATAAGGTAGTTGGAACCTGGATAAAGGGAACGCCCCTTAAATATGTAGCGGCAACAAAGCCGGCCAGGTCACCAATAACCCCACCACCAAGAGCTATAATCGGTGTGTTTCTTTCCGCATGGCAATCACTTAATTCACTATATAATAAACTTGCATTCTGTAGCGTTTTTTGTTCCTCTCCTTCAGGAACCTTTAAAACAGTTACTTCAAAGCCACCGCTAGTAAGGCTTTGTTTAATCATAGTGCCATATAGATTTTCAATAGCTGGATTAGTTACCATTACCAGTCTGTTGCCTGCAACCACTTTCCTTAGTAGTTGACCAAACTTACTAATTAGTCCAAAGCCAATATGAATTTGATAACTATTTTCTTTAAGATTAATCTTGATTGTTTGCATTATTATTTATTCGTAATCATACCGTGAATAGTATTACAAGCAGTGATAATGTCTTTAAGTTCATCCGGTGTAACCATCTGTTTCCCATCGACTATAGCTTCGGCAGGGTTATAATGAGTTTCTATCATTAAACCATTGGCTCCGGCTGCTATGGCGCTGCAACTCATACTAGAAATCAGGTCGCGCCTGCCGGTGGCATGGCTGGGGTCAACAAAAACCGGTAGAAAAGTTTCTTTCTGAATGACTGGAACTGCAGCCAGATCGAGAGTATACCTTGTATAACTTCTACCTTTGCCCACCGGTACTATTCCTCTTTCACATAATATAATATTTTTATTACCTTCAGCAGCAATATATTCACTAAAGGAGAGGAATTCTTCAACACTGGCGCCAAAATGCCTTTTTAGAAAAACCGGTTTATTTTTTTGAGCTACTTTTACCAGTAAATCCTGATCATACATATTCCGGGCGCCTATTTGGAGTATGTCGACATATTTAGCTACAAGGTCGATTTGTGATTCTCCTCTTATTTCTGTTATTACCGGAAGGTCAAATTCTTTTCCAGCTTCATATAGCCAGTTTAGCGCTTCCTCAGCACCCTCTGTACTTGCAGATCCGAGTCCCTGAAAAGAATGAACAGAACTTCTGGGCTTAAAAACACCTCCTCTTAGAATATGTGCTCCAGCCAGTTTCACTCCTTCTGCAATTTTGAATAATTGAGTTTTACTTTCGACCGCGCATGGTCCGGCTATGTAGACTGGTTCACCTGTCCCTATTGAGAGTTCGCCAACGCGTATTACAGCTTGGTGGATTTCATCGGTGCAATATTTGGCGTATTCTCTGCTGATCAATTTATAAGGAATTTCCACCATGGTTGCTTCTTTAACACCAGGGAGAACTTCCAGCCTTTCAAACGGAAGTTTTCTTTCATCACCAACAGGTCCGATTACTGTTATATGTTCTCCTTTTGATACATCAGCCCTTAATCCATACTTCTCTATCATCCTTACAACTTGATTAATCTGTTCCTGGGTAGCATCTGTCTTCATAATTATCATGGTCTCACTCCTTTATTATTTTATTTTCCCCTTTTTAGTTAATCTATCGCTATCTAGCAAAAAAAAACCTCCCATTTGGGAGGATGATCTCTGTTTTTATTTTTCTTTACTAGTTTAATATTTCAATGATGTTCTCTCCCAAGCGTATTTTCTACGCGCCAAAACATAAAGTAGCTATAATAATATACATTTAATTGACTAATGTAAGTTAACATCTATTTATTCCTTTGCCTCAGTAAACATTCTAACACAATATTACGATTTATACATTTTGTTATGATTTTAATAATCATAAATTGGTGGAGGCGGGGGAGGGTCGAACTCCCCGTCCAAAAAAAGGTTGCCAACATCTACTACAGGCTTAGTCAACTCTCTTTATCTCATCCGGTTATCATAAGTTGACAGAATCCAACCAGACCAGCCAATTATTCTTACTCAATTTTTATTGGCGTTAAAATCGAAGCACCTCGACTTTCTTACACCCGATCCCAATCCGCCGAGGAGAAATCAGGCCGGATGGGTAACTTAAACTAAGCTACCTATGCGAAAACTGGTTCGCCATTTGTTTTTTGTCACCTGTTTAAAGAGGTGGATGACACCTCTGCCTGCAATGCTGTAGGCCTTCCCCTGTCGAAGCCACGCGCCCCCGTATAACTGCTGATATCTGTTTATTACCTCCTCCTGAATTTCAAGGCTCTACCCATCTCCCTGTCCATATCGCGCTGAGCAATTGTTTCTCTTTTATCATACTCACGCTTCCCCTTGGCAATTCCCAATTCTATTTTAGCAACACCATGTTTAATATATAATTTCAAAGGGATAAGCGTCAAACGTTGTTGTTTTAGTTCCCTGCAAATCTTAGTAATTTCATCTCGATGTAACAATAACTTCCTTGCACGATCGACTTCATGTCCATTGTAGCTAGCGGCGTCATAGTTAGCAATATGACAATTATATAACCATAATTCATCATTATCCGGACGTGCGTAAGCATCACGTAAGGTTATTCGTCCAGCCCTGATCGCCTTAATTTCAGACCCTTTAAGCACAAGTCCCGCTTCAACCGTTTCTTGAATAAAGTAGTCGTGATAAGCTTTTCGATTAACAGCTATCTTTATAAACTGATTAGCCATAAGAAAATTCTAGCATTGCTCTATAGTATTGTCATATCTACCTTTTTTACAATCTTTTACTATAAACACCATATCAAATCAAGTACTCTTTTTCATTTTTCTGTATACTACACATATATATTAAAGGATAAAAGATGTATTATGAATCGTTCTGATAAATATTACCTATCTATAGTAGTAATACTGCTGTTAATGCTGTTAACTGGTGCTATAAAGATATTATCAATACCTGATAAGAGTCTTTATATGGAAATAATTCCTTCACCGATGGAATCAGCACAACTAAGTGGTGAAGTATATATCGACGGTGCGGTATCCTGTCCCGGAATATTCCCCTGGAATGAAAAGGATACTATTGTATTTCTTCTAGCCGATGCAGGGACAAAACAAGAGGCGGACTTAAACTATCTAACTATTTATGTTCCTTATAAAGGTGAAAGACAAGTGTCTCAGAAAATAGATATTAATAGAGCTGAGACTTGGCTACTTCAAGCATTACCCGGGATAGGCGAGATCAAAGCACAGGCTATCGTAAATCATCGCGAAAAGGAAGGCCTTTTCAAATGTAAGGAGGATCTGCTCTTTGTAGATGGACTAGGAGCAGGGACGCTCGACAAAATCAGTGATTTCATAACAGTATCAGACTCGAGAGCTATAGATGTGGATACTTTATATTAGCTGTTCCTGGGTAGCTGGAATATTTTTAGGCTCAAAAGCCAGTTTTACTGTTCTATATTTCATTACAGCTTTCTTACCACTATACTTTCTCTCCATCCTACCCAAATTCAGATCCGATTTGATAACAGTAAGTCTATGTTTAGTGGCTTTCTTCGGCGGTGCTTTGTATTACACATCAACGCTACCGCAAATAGGCGAACACACGCTTCAGTTCTACAATGATAAAGGGGAGCTACAGTTTCATGGAATGGTGGCAAAGGAACCGGATATCAGGGATAATTATTGTCTTCTAACACTGTCGGTAAGTGGTATAGAAGCAACAAACGGAGAGAGAGAAGTGTCCGGTACTGCTCTGATACGGACTAACAGATATCCTTCCTACCGTTATGGAGATATATTAAGTGTAACAGGCAAAATTGAGATACCGTCTGCCTTCTCTGATTTCGATTATAGAAGTTATCTGTCACACCAGAATATCTATTCCATTGTCAACTATCCCGAAATAGAGATGCTAGATAGAGGACAAGGTTCAAGTTTTTTTCAACGGCTATATCTTTTCAGAGAGCATCTCTCTGCATCAATTAACCGCTTTTTACCCGAGCCGCAGGCTTCTCTCGCTCAAGGGATTTTGCTTGGGATTAGAGGTAATATACCCGATCAACTATATCATCAGTTTTCCATAACCGGAACAGCACATTTGCTGGCTATCTCCGGATTGCACATCAGTATTATTATCATTATATTTTTTGGGATCAGTATTTTCATTATTGGTAGGCAAAGTTCATTTTATATATGGGTTGTACTTCTGGTTACCTGGCTTTACGCATTACTTGTCGGAATGCGACCGCCGATTATTCGAGCTGCAACCATGGCAACTCTTTTCCTAATAGCTGAGCTGTTAGGCAGACAGAGAAGTGCCATTACGGCACTGGCCTTCGCAGCTTCTGTTATGCTGGCAATAAACCCTCAGATTCTATGGAGTTCTTCTTTTCAGCTTAGCTTCACGGCAATGTGTGGTATTATTTTCCTCTATCCTCACTTTTATAGACTCGGAAACAAGGGAATAATAGCTCTCTTAGCAGAGAATAATAAAATAATTGCTGCAGGCAATGTAATGGTAACCAGCTTTGCGGCAACATTAGCAGGTATTATGGCAATATGGCCTATTGCAGCCTACTATTTCCAAATCATTTCATTTGTTGCTTTACCAGCGAATCTATTTGCTTTACCAGCTTTACCCTTTATCCTAGTCAGTTCAGCGCTGGTATCTATCTCAGGAGTATTTTTCCCATTTGCTGCCACTATATTCGGCTGGATAAGCTGGCTTTCACTGAGTTACCTGCTTCTCGTGATACAAAGTTTTGCTACTTCACGGTTTTGCTATCTTGAATCAAACCATATCTCCACCCTGCAGATATGGTTGTACTATATAATTCTCACAATTGTATTAGTAATTTTTAATAATCGTAAGCAAATACATCACTTCTTCTCTAAAAAAATACCCAGGCTACATGACAATGAATAAAACCAGCGGACAAGCAAAAATATGCTTTGCGATTAAATGGTGCATAATTCCTTTATTGGTAGTTGTTGGAATAATCTGGATAACAATACTTACATTCCCTGATAAAAAACTTCATGTGAGTTTCCTCGACGTTGGTCAGGGGGATGCAATCTTGATTCAGACTCCATATGGTCAAAACATTTTAATAGATGGTGGGCCAAGTCCGCAGGAATTATGCATGGAACTGGGTAAAAAGTTACCATTCCGGGTACGGAAAATAGATCTGATTATATCCACCCAGCCACATGCCGATCATATCACCGGCCTTGTAGAAGTACTGCAGCGATACGAGGTAAAACAGGTTCTGCAAACTGATACTAACTATGACTCATCGGTCTATCAGAAATGGACAGATATCCTTGAAGAAAAGGAAGTCGAGTGCTGTTTTGCCAGAGCCGGACAGGAAATAAAGCTTACCGGCGATATTCTAATAGAGGTTTTCAATCCACCTGTGGATTTATATAAATGTACTAGTAGTGACATCGATAACAATGGCATAGTACTGAAATTAAGTTATGGGAAGATTAGTTTTTTATTTAGCGCAGATATCCGTTACGAAGCTGAACTCAACATGATTATGCAGCGATTCGACCTGAGCAGTACTGTGCTTAAAGTTGCCCACCATGGTAGTAAAACATCAACCTCGCCGCAGTTCCTCTATCTCTGCAACCCTGATGCAGCTGTTATTTCAGTTGGTTCAGAGAATTCTTTTGGGCACCCGGATAATATCGTATTAGCCAGGCTCTTCGACAGCATCGATAAAGATTATGTTTACCGAACAGATATTGATGGGACCATTTCATTCAATACCGATGGGGAAAGGCTCTGGGTACAAAAAGAGAACTACTAAGCACTACCCTTAAATTAGTGGTAGTGCTTAGTAGTTCTTCAATCTTATAGCTATTATTAATTATCTTATATAGGCTTACCCTATCTTCCCATCAGGTTTGTTCTACCGCCATTGGATGCCACAAGTTCTGCACTGATGAACGAAGCATCATCTGAAGCCAAAAATAGAGCCAGATGTGCAATATCCTCCGGTGTGCCAACCTTCCCTACGACAGTCGATTTTTTTCCTTCCTCAAGAAAGGCAGCGGCTTGTTCTTTTGTCATGCTTTCATAAACCATAGGAGTAGGGATCCTGCCAGGAGCGATAGCGTTGACATTTATGCCATATGGGCCTAACTCCTTGGCTGAGGCCTTGGTGAATCCTACAACAGCGAATTTCGAGGCCGTATAGGCGGATTGTCCAACAGCAATAGCACCCAGTGCACATGTTGAGGATATATTGATTATCTTCCCGTACTTCTGTTTAATCATATATTTAGCTACTGCCTGTGTACAGAGTAAAACTCCTTTAAGGTTAGTATCTATAACCATATCCCAATTATCTTCGCTCATTTCCAGAATAGGAGACATATGTCCGCTACCCGAATTGTTTACCAGAATATCGATTTTCCCAAATTCTTTCACCACCTGCTCTGCCATGCTATCCACCTGCCCCTTGATTCGAACATCTGTGGAAATTGCTATGGAACGCCTTCCCATTTCCTTTATCTGTTGACTTACCTCATCTATTGTTGACAGTCTTCTACTACACACAGCCACGTCTGCTCCAGCGCCAGCCATTTCGAGAGCAATCGCTTTCCCTATGCCGGTCCCACCACCGGTGACTATGGCTACTTTTTCTTTTAATATCATGACCATCTCCTTCTATTCTTTAAAGGTTTCCTGTCAAGTCAGAAATTATCTTCCCATTAGATTTGTTCTGCCACCATTGGATGCAATTATCTCTGCAGTGATGAATGATGATTCATCTGAAGCCAGGAATAGAGCCAGATTTGCAATGTCCTCAACTTTGCCCATTCGTCCGAGCA